>Ga0307517_10005633_pt1 | contig 18790 bp, 18 predicted proteins | sample 23_EM_MG_FD_194515 | JGI IMG/M metagenome (GOLD analysis project Ga0307517, IMG submission 194515) | Populus trichocarpa ectomycorrhiza microbial communities from riparian zone in the Pacific Northwest, United States - 23_EM | ecosystem: Host-associated > Plants > Roots > Unclassified | place... | reverse complement strand
ACTGCCAAATGAATTCGGCACACCATGAAAATCACCGTGACAACCGTGACATTTCAGCATTTTGGAGGGCGCCGTGACGCGTGACTGCCGAATTGAATGAAATGGTACAGTATGAATTTCCAAGGTTATTGAATTGAAGTGGATGGTCATCAGGGTCAGAAGAAGTGGATCCTGCAGCAGTTTGGTGGTAGAATATGGCATGGTCAATATCCTGGAGGTTGCCAGTGCGTTGGAAGCGATCTAAGTATGTATTTCCAAGGTTATTCAACCACTTTGGAAGCTTAGAAGGAGTGGATTCTACTGCAGTCTGGAGGTGGGATATGGCATGATCAATATCCTGGGGGTCACCAGTGTATTGGAAGCGATGTGCATATGAGCTTCCAAGATTATTGAATCTATTTGGAAGATCAGAGTGGCTGGAAGGAGTGGATTTCACAGTGGTCTGCAGGTGGAATATGGCATGGTCAATATCCTGGGGGTCACCAGTGCATTCAAAGCGATGTAAGTATGAATTTCCAAGGTCACTGGACCAATTTGGAAGGTTAGCATGGCCAGAAGAAGTGGATTCCACAGTGGTCTGGTAGTGGGATATGGCATGACCAATGTCCTGGAGGTCACCAGTGAGTTTGAAGCGATATAGGTATAAATTTCCAAGTTTGTTGAATAAATCTGGAAGGTCAGTGTGGCCAGAAGGGGTGCATTCGACAGCACTCTTGAAGTGTGATATGGCATGGTCAATGTCCTGGTGCTCACCAGTAATTTTGAAGCGATGTGTGTATGAATTTCCAATGTTTCTGAACAATTTCAGAAGATCAGCATGGCCAGAAGGAGTCAATTTGACAGCATTCTGGTGGTGGAATATAGAATGCTCAATATCCTGGAGGTCACTAGTGTGTTTAAAGCGATGGAAGTATGAACTCCCAAGGTTGAAAAACAACCTCAGAAGCTCAGTGTGACTGGAAGGAGTAGATTGGACAGCTCTCTGGTGGTTGAATATGGCACCCTCAATATCTTGGAGTAGGCCTGTGCGTTCAAAGCGAAATAAGTATGAGTTTCCAAGGCTGCTGAATAAATTTGCAAGATCAACATGGCCATAAGAAGTGGATTCAACAGCACTTTGGTGGTGGGATAAGGCATGGTTAAATTCCAATATCCTAATAGCACTCTTGTGGTGGGATATAGTATGGTCAATATCCTGGAGATTACCAGTGTGTTTGAAGCGACATAAGTATGAATTTCCAAGGTTATTGAACCAATCTGGAAGGTCAATGTGGCCAAAAGAAGTAGAATCAACAGCACTCTGGTGGTAGGATATAGCATGGTCAATATCCTGGACATCACTGGTGCATTTGAAGCGATCTAAGTATGAATTTCCAAGGTTTCTGAACCTGTTTGGAAGCTCATCCTGGCCAGAAGGAGTGGATTCCACAGCAGTCTGAATGTGGGATATGGCACAGTCAATATCCTGGAGGTCACCAGTGCATTGGAAGCGGTATGAATATGAAGTTCCAAGGTTGCTGTACCAACCTGGAAGGTCAGCATGCCTAGGAGGAGTGGATTTGACAGCACTTTGGTGGTAGGATATGGCACTTTCAATATCCTGGGGATTGCGAGTATGTTGGAAGCGATATGAGTATGAATTTCCAACATTGTTGAACCGATTTGGAAGCTCAGAATGACCATAAGGAGTGAATTCCACGGTGGTCTGGTAGTAGGATATGGCATGGTCAATATCATGGAGTTCGCCAGTGTGTTGGAAGCGATGTAAATATGAATTTGCAAGGTTTTTATAAAAGGTACTAGGAAACTGGTAACCTTCGCCCCAGGGCCCGTCATCTTTCCAAGTCGGTTGACTGAGGTCGGGCTTGACATATGGTAACACAGTCTTGCACAATTGTGGCCAATCCCGATTATTGATGTTTTTCTTGAAAATAATGATGGTAACAGATTGCGGTGTCCTGCATCTTTCCAACACCTATACCATGGAAGTTAAAATAGGTTCTCCAAGTTCATGGATAAGAAACTCTTACTTTTGGGACCACTTCAGCATGAAAATCCAGTTCCAAGGCGTATTCGCACTTTTGATCTCCTCTGGGTCAAGGCCAAAATTAGGCCATGTTTGAAAAAGCAATATTGTATTCGATGACTCACTCCTTTGCATTTACTTTCAAAGAAATGGTTATGTCTGTGATGGTGTATTTCAAACTGGAGTGTATAATTCCCCCGAGGTCGACGGTTAGGTAAATGAAGTTCTAAGGCGGCATGTCATTCTCATGTTTGTGCGTTAGGCATGACACCAAGAGAGCGGACCTTCTGCCTGGTAATTATAGAGCTTCGTTGACCCCACGAAATTGATGGAATCTTGACGCTGGTCATAGCGGACAATCGTAAGGCGGAAGACTCGCAGTCAAAGAGAAGTTGGCTGTGATAGACGTAGACAAGATACTATAGGCAGCCCGCGGAAACAGTGCTCTTCTCTTCGTGCGCCTGGAACGGATGATGACTGATGGACCGATACAATCGGTCATGCACGTTCGTAATACCCAGGACACGGGTGAAGCTTAGAAGGGTATTGGCTGTGATAAGAGTGGCAGCTGTCAGAGGTCTGGCCCGGTCAGTGGGTGGCGCACTAATCTTGTTCAGCTCGACCGCATCTAGGATTTCTGTTCTTTCTCCAACCCGACCCTCTAACAACAGGACCCAAACAGGACCGGCATCCAGTCACGCTCAGGCGCCCGCGTTTACAAGTACCATCAAGCTCAAGTAAACCGATATCCACGCAGTCAAGAGTCACGAGATGGACAGTGCCGAGAGAGCTACCATGTACGATCGCCTTCCTTATTTTTCGGGCCATACATTCCCAAATCACCCAACTACTTCTGGTATATAAGGTTCCATCGTAGATAGTAGATAGACCGGTGACCGTCTGTGTATGAACTTGAAGGTGTCGATGGTGAACCTGTTGGCATCAATTCTCATTTTCAGCCCGGTCACGAGCACGGCACCCACTTCCTGTGCGTCCGATAACTCTATAACAAGATAAAGGAGATAAAGTTTGACAGACGACAGCTAAGACGTCGAAGAGCTATACAAGTACGGCACCTGTCAGCGCGCCCGCAGCCGCAGCAAGATTGCTGTTGATACACGCCTGAATAGTAACGTCATTGGGAGACAATGCAGAACCACCATCTAAACCAAACCATCCCGAGATGCATGTTCTCTCTCGCGAGCGTCCTCTAAGATAGATCGAGATAGCAAGAGCTGTGGATCCTGAAGAGATGTGCACTGGCGTGCCGCCTGCAAAATGGAGGGCTCCTAGGCGGTTGGCCCAGCCCCTATTGCTCCAGATCGAGTGTGCGATTGGATCGTAAACTAAGGTTACAAAAATGGCCGACCTCGTGCGGCGAAAGCTCCAATAGAAATCACTAAACTTGGAAATGCGAACGTTAGAGAGGGGAAAGTGGAATAAAATTGAATCGCACCTCAGCACGTCAAACATAGCCTCGTATACATAAAACAAAGAAAAAGGGATCTGTGGTGCTCCTGGGCGGTTTACTTGGGTATTTCGAAGGTAAGGTATATTCTGTACCAACGGTATTTCAGAGTGCAAAGCAACGGAGAATGTTAGACGCACTAAAATATCCAATGAATGGGTTACCCTCGTCGCCGAAGGACAAGGAGAAGCCCGTGATAAACCACTAATCGGATCAGATTCACAGAATTTTTCAAAGATTTATTCCCCGAACGTACTTGAATGCCGACGACAGCGACTGCGGCCATGGACAGGTATAATGCCGAGAGTGCGTTCTTTCTGCTGAGAAGACCCGAATACAGAAAGCCTACCCCGGGGGACATCAAGAAAACGAGGGCCACACAATTAAGAACGAAGGTGTTACCCGAGATGTATGGCGACTCAACGAGTGTCGAACCATTCCATATATCTGCCGTGTCTAAAATAAACGCGAGTGAACCAAACGCATACATAACAAGGAGCCATTGAAGGGTCGCACAAGACTGAGTTACATTAGCCATAGCACCGAAAGGGTATTTTCCTACAGCTGTGAGGGATGGAGCTCTCGAAGTCGATGCTCAACGTACGACGTTAGAGTAACCCACTGTTCATTTTCCCCGCCGCCGTGTCGACTCGCCGACGCAGATACCTCATTCTTCGTCAACGTGTGCGCTAGCGCCCATCATGGGCTGGATTGATACCGGTGTGCATCCCCCCTCGATCGAGGGTGTTCTGGATTTACCATATCTCACATAGTCCCCATTGTCGATACCGCCCTCTCGTTCGTCGTCCATGGTTCTCGTCTTCCTGTATGCCCATCGTCATTCTAGGTGTTCGACTCGCCAGTGTTCGACTTCCCGCCATGTCTTCCGACGAAGAGAGTAGGTAAAACCAGTCTTCATTTGGCGGCCCCCGTATTGACTCGCCCAAGTAGATGTAGGTACGCCGCCCCTTATCGATATGTGCGCTCGCTCGCTAGGGCTGGTACTAGCAAGAACCTCTTCTTTTGATTGCGCTTGTATATCCCCCTGGCGATAGCGCTTTTGTTCGTCGTTCGTCATCTGCCCTTCGTTCTAGGTGTTCGATTCGCCGCCCTGTCCTCCGGCGAAGAGAGTAAGTAGACTTAATCTCCATTTTCCCGCCGCCGTGTTGACTCGCTGAAGTAGGTACACCGCTCCTGCGCTCACTCCCAGGATGGGCTAGGGCTGGTACCCGTAAGAATGTCTCTGTTCGATCGGTGGTGTTCTGGACTCACCATATCCATCGTAGTCACCCTCGTCGATACCTCCTTCTCGTTCTCTATTACCGGCGCTCGCGAAATCCCAGCGTATGCGTCATGCTGGGGAATTCGTCTAAGTAGGTCAGCGATTGCCTGTCGATCGCATAAGATCTGCTAACATACTGGGCCTACAGCCTCCCCAACTTGACCGCCGCAAGGAAAATGAAAAGGAGTCAAGGGGCCTAATAGGAGGAAAATGCAAATGTGAGAACCCGCCTTCAATCGCAGTGATGTTCCGAACTTACCGTGTGTGTCGTAGCCATTGTCATCGACATCCCCTTCTCTGCTCCCTGTTATTTTATACGTTCGCGGTGTCCAACTTCGCTCGCCCCAGCCCACCCTCCTAACGTGATCGATACCACCGTCTCGTTGTACACGTACATGTGTGGCAGCCGTGGAGCGCTGTACCTGTGGATACGTTCGCTGTCGCGCAGTGGTGGTGATGAGCAGGAGTGGGTGAGGCCGATAAGTGGGAAGTGGAGGAATCCGGTAAGCAATGGGTTGAGAACGGCAAAGGAGGGTTGAGCCTACCCAAAGATCTTTCTTCTGCAACCGCCCAGGCCGCTTGTTGCCAATCTCGGCGTTGTTGACAAAAACGAGGCCCACGTCCTCGCCATCCGGCTTCTTGTACGTGCTGTCGAGTTCGTCGATACCCCGTTCTCGAAGCTCGTGCCGTGCGAGCGCCATCCGCTCCTACCAATGAGCGTTGCTAGATGTCTAAGTCGAGGATTGGTGGTATATGGACATATACTGGCGTAGCGATGCGGAAGAACTGCCACACCGTGAATGGTAAACAAATCTTCGAGTCATCTTGTATTCGGAGATGTGGGGTGGCCCGGGTGGGTAGTATGTCGATGTTTTTTTACTCCCGTTGTCTCAATTTCCTTGTTGGGGAAGGACGAAATTTGCATGGTAACTACAGCAGTGGGCATAGCTGCGTTCGAGCTGAGGAGGTAGAGGATAGAAAACGCGTCACTTGGGCTGTTAAAGAGTGGGGGGCATTGACGACGTACCATCTCGTACTCCCTCGTTACCGTCACGACTATGTTCAATGGAGATCGCCAGTGGTGAATATTTGAACGAGCACCCCGAGGTAAATGGAAAGTGCAGCAAGGTGTGGTGTGGAGATGGAGGGATGAGAGATCGCGAAGGTGGTAAAGTAAGTTGTCGAGCACAATTTTCAAACTCAGCGCACAACTTCGGCAATTGGACAAATCACTCTCCAGTGTCTCCACGACATCAAGTCCTGGCTACGCAAGCAACTCTCTTGACAACCCTCGGGCGTCTAACTCTTCCAGAGGCTTCCAAGACGTCAGCATCTCAACGCCCAAATTTTGAAGCTTTTCCATGCAATGCCTCCCACGGTAGTTTAGGGGAAGGATGGATCCCACTCATATCGTCTGCAGCTGATTTTCCACCAGAAATCGTAGGTTCTTAACCCATTCTTATATTGGCGTATTTCTCAAAATGAGACCAGGTCGAGATCGCCATCTCGTAATTGCTCCACCGCCCAGAGTACAACTCTACCCTCATCTTGCGTTGCGAGGTCATCTCGGATAGAACAATTCGATGTATCGGATCTGGTTGGTAGAGAGTCTGTATTGTGGGTGGGAAGTGGAGTGTGAGACGTTGAGGATCCCGAGTACGAGGAATAGGGCGATTATCGGTTCGTTCTGTTCCTTGCTTCATAATTTCACTGACCCGATTTTTCAGGGAGGAGGCGATTGGAGGGAGGCGAACCTGCTGAGAACGTGAAGACAATAATCGAAGGTGCAAAAAATTGTGGTCTCTTCAAGACGAGAAAGCCTGAAGGGAAGGCTAGAGATCATTGAGTACAAAACTGTATTAAGTGGTATGAACGGTTTGGTCTTTAATGACGGGGCACTTAAATATGAACTTCAGATACACAAAAAAACGCTGGTCCTTTGAAGGAGATCAGGCAGAAGGTCAGTCCCGTTGCAATTTTGAGGACCACATGCTTCTGATTAACTCGAAGGAAAAACAACGTCCACTACCTATGCTTCGAGATACCTACCAGATTGTGTCCGAACTCCCCCAACGATAGTATCCCGAGAACCAAAATAAAGGAATCTATTTCAGTCGAACCTGTCATAGCCCATATACCTCGGTGGACGGCCCAGGCTATGAATTATGACAGGTTCGACTGTAAGTAGACACCGGGTTTGCAGTGGCGCACTTCTCTCGGCAACATATCAGTGGTTAGCATCTCGACGCAGGATTACCGCAAGGCAGTTTACGGTCTGAGCCGAGGGAACCTGAACCTTGCGAGGGCAAACCACCCACACATTGTAAGCATTATGAATGTATCATGATGTCCTCTAGCTTTCGTAAAGGTAGTTCTCCATATCCATCCATCTCCCTGCCCAGACGTCACCTAACCAAAATTGGAAGCGATGACCAGCAATCTTGGGAGAGAAAGGGCACTCGGTAGCCAATTGGTGGATGCAGGTTGGGCAGAATGACGGTATCAAGCCTGGTATCCCATCGTCCTTGAGAAGGTGCTTAAATAATAAACACGAGGGAAATTGGGATCGGCGCCAGCGACCGACTGACGTTGGTGGAAATATGTGTAGGACAAGAGCTGAACGCTGAACTATAAATTGCCGAGAAAAACATGATCGATTCTTCGGAATGACCTGGGGGAGCGGGGTGAAAGGTGAGGCCTCCTCGATTTGATGACATGAGAGTAGGCGGACAGAGGCGATGGATAGGGACTCGGAGTGGTTCCAGCGAGAAGGAAAATACCAATCCACACAACTCCTGATGGAGGACAACGAGAATATGTCACGGATTGGAGCTAGGTTTTAGGGTGCCTATGCCCTCCTTCGCAGTAGGGAAAGGAATAAATGGATCTGGACACGATAATGATAGAAGGGATTGGTGGCGGTGGCCATACGTAGAGACGTATCGGTCCTAAGGAAAAGATGGGACCACATTTTTAAACGGGGAAGAGAGATAAATCGGGCGGCCGTTGAGTAGAGTTGTCTCTGGTCACAAAGTTGACGACCATGAATAAATTCGGTGGACTTTCGGAGAATAATTAAGTCTTGCTTAGATGCGCATTCGCAGCCATTGAGGTCGTTATTGCTCCAAATCCAAATTCCTATCACCTGTCGAATCCAAATCCAATGCGTTACCCTTTCCTTCTTCCTCTCCTTCCTCCACTCCGTCCGCTTCGCTCCCCGAAAAAACCCACCGAAAGTTCTCGAAGCCCGACTCCACAAATTCGGAGAAAGCGCGGTGGAAGTGCCGCCCCGCTTACTTTCTCGCCGTTCTCGCTTGTGCCTCGCACAGCATAATCCGTTTCGGCTACTGGGAAAACAGGATTGCCACCACCCACGCGTAAACCACCATGATGTTGCCGCAAAGAATGGGATGCTCGAGGAGACGCCAACCGATAATGGAGGGCGCGAAAGAAGAGACGGCGAACTCGTTCCTCACTCCGTTGTCTATTTCTGTCCTTCTCCTCCAGCGCCACCACCGGCATCTCTCGCTCCAAAAGGTCGACCGTCACGTGTATGAGGCCTCCTCGAACCCGCCCTTGCAGGGCCCATAGTCGGCGAACCACCACCAATCCTATGAGAAGGCTTAGATCGTCCCATTCGGCCTGCGTGAGCGCATAGTGATGGGTGCTGAAACAATCTGCTTCTTCTCGAAAACCCACCGCCGCCACTAACTCTTCCTCATCCTCGCTCTCGACCATCTCAAAACAACCCACGGCCGCACGAAGAGGTTGTACTCCCACCAGGCGGGCGGCGGTCTCTATTGTCTCCGTGGATGCAGTTCTTGAGGTGGTGAGTTCCACGCAGCAAGATCAGGGCTGTGAGTCAGAGGTGGTGACTTGGTGTTAGGTCCTGCAAGAGAGGGCGGTCTTTGTGTTAGTAATATGTAGAAGGACGAGATAGCTGGATTACACTGTAGGAAATAAAGTCAACGTAAAAGTGAAGACCAGCAGATAGTCGGCCGTTTCGTTATGAAATGCGGTATGACAAGAGAGAATGAACAGAGAGAGCGAAGAAAAAGAGAAAGAAGGGACAAAATGGATGGAAAGTCAAGAAATGCAGGAAACGAGACGAACAGAACCAAAGAGAAGGAGACCGAAAAGGGACAACGACAAAACAACACTAGACTCTCATCCTCATCACGCTCAACCGGTACCAATGGACTCATTGAAGAGGTTTGAAGAGTCGTACCATATAGCCGAAAGTTTCGTCGCTCAAAGCGGTGGAACAAACTGTAGAAGGACGAAATGCGGACTCGGAGGGTAATGAAAGGGAAGGTTTGCTCAAAACCAACAACGGTGACATGGCTGGCCCATGAGGACCAAGAAACGAATCATATACTCGAATATTTCGTTATAAAAAAAGTCGCATAACAAAGAATGGAGATGAAATGGTGAAATGGCAAGAAAGGATGGCATGCAACCAACCTGAACGGAAAAAAGGGGAAATGATACGACATTCCATCGTCTTCAATGACTCGACCTCTAACTTCAACGGGACGAATAGAGATGAACTGGGAATGAGAACAAACAGTACGCTTTAGTCTGACATTTCGGCTGAACCAAAATGAAGAAAAAGAAAGAACAGAAAAGGGTGACAAACAGAACGACGAACAAGAAGCTCGACTCACATTCTGATCCTTAAATAAACTGAAACCCCATCCCTAATATCTCTCCCCACTTCGGCTCGGCCTTCGGTTTCGGTTTCGGCCTCTGCATTGTCGTGTCTTTACTTTCTATGTGCACTTGCCCATCTCCGCGATGCGACAACGACGACCCACCCGCAGCCCTCGTCCCCAAGGCGTAGGCATAGGGCTCGGGATGTGTGTCACAGCGGTTAACCTGTCAGGACAACAATACGCTGCCAGAAGTTGCATTGTTCATGAAGGAAGTTGGTGGGGGAGGTATGAACTGCAGGAACGGTAGGTGTGGCCAGATTCAAACTGGTGGCGGGTGGAGGTAATGATAAGGAGGTGAGCGAGGAAGTGGCAGAGGGTTCTGTGTCTGCTGCGAGGGTTCGAAAGTCCGAGGTAGTAGCTGCAACCCACTCGGTGGACTGGAAGCAGAGTTCAAGAGGGGAGCGATCGAGGAGAACAATTCGACGCGGTCGACAGTGGTTTTGGGAACCTCGGCAGAAATACATGGGGTTCCAGCCAGCAGCGACGTTCTTCACACCCTCAGTGTAGGTAGTACGAGCAAAAACGGTGGCTGTTGTCGCGTCACCACAGCTTTGTTTGTCCTTTGGGCAACATCATGAACACAGCTTTAAAAAACGTCCACAAAAAGATGACAACACATACCGACCACTCTCGTTGTTTATTCTCGAACCCTCCATTATCGTAGTTCACGTGAGTGAATACTTGTTGAGTCAATCCTCGTTTGCATCATAACCATTCACACCAGTGGTCTGAACTCTGGCAGATGCATTTGGAAATGGAGTGACGTTGGCGGTAAGGATCACGATTGGGAGTGCAGGTGGTACTTCGTGTCGTGTTGAAGCCTCAGTGGAAAGGTATATGTGTCAAGTGGAAGGGATGGAAATAGTCGTGACTACAGGGAGTTCGCATGTCAGGAGTAGCCGCCTGACTTGGCATGGATGAGAGGGTAGACTGAGGTCGTGAGCAAGGTTGCTGTGGTAGTTGAAGTAAAATCAAGAAGTTGACGTTCCAATGCACACGTTCGATAAACCAGGAATCTGGGATCGACCAGAGCGCCTACGTAGCCCAGGGGTTCAGCCCAGTCACTTTCGCGACTGGGACCGACGGCGCAATGGGGACGGTTGAGAAAAACAGGTGATGATTACAAAATGACATGGCAATTTGGGTCACATGACCACCTCACGGTTCGATCTGGTTCGATAGTTGATTAGGAATTCAAAATATTCAATTTATCGTTTATTTTTGATATCTTTATAAGAACTTAGTATTTTTAGGTGCGTTCAAAAGCTCTTGAGGAGGGCTTTCAAATGGAGCATATACTGTATGATTATGTAAGAATTAGGCGCCCACAAAACGCGGCACGCGCAAAGCCAAACACGTGAATTAAGGTTTGGAAGAATTACATGTAAGTGGTTCACATTAGTTAATGTTTTGGTAAAGAACTGAAAGGGGCACCGTGAAGGTGACCTGGTATTCCAAGGTAACTACGCAAGAGAGCCATAAATGTCCGTATGTAGATTCAAATGAATCCGACAGATCCTAAAAGGGATGTGTGTCTGACGACACAGAAAGGAACTAAATGTAGAACACGGAAAAACAATATACCGTGCATGACTACGAAGAAGAGAGAGGCGAAAGGGATAATAGAGAACATAGTATCCTAGAGATGAAATAATGCCCGTGAATTTACATACTATATACTTACGGCGGCTAACACGAATGAGCTGTATAGCTTGTAGGTGTCAGCGCTACGTATCGCGTTTACCGGTGATATCAAAAATCGCTGTTGCGATACGTGGCTCAAGGTCCTGAGTGATGATCAAGGTAAGATCTTGGTTGTGTGAGGCAAATGACATGGGCAAGCGGTCGTGCTTGCGCGGTCACGTAATTCTTCGGAGCCGCTTGGACAATCCAGTCCAGCTGCGAGGAAGGAGGGTATATTCTCGCTACTCTGTTCCTGAAATTTATCGTCTTCACGAGAGCGGCTGCTAAGGTCGCAAAAAGGAATGCTCCTACGGTGGCTACCAAAATTGGGAGTCTTATTTCCACCACTCCTTGGAAGACGAATAGGGACCTCGAAACGAGATGAGGTTACTGCGCGCCTTTGATATCTGCCAGTATCAATAGACGCGTCCTTGGTCACACATCCACCAATAGTGGATGCGAGCGAGGAGCAGACTTACTCAGGCAATGTCGGCATATGCGCTACTATTCGCACTTGCCTGGTCCATAATCCCACTATCTACCCCGTTTACAAAGTGACATTCCATGGTATGTACGTCAGAGCGAAACTTAGTCTGCATGAACGTCGATAATCTGAGCCCCTGGTTCTATCTTCCTATATGGTGTGCAATATAATTGACAATGGAGATATTCATGTTCCGCACCGATCCAGGTTCGTTGAGAGGAGCTGAACCAAAGACATACGTCACGATCCTGTTCCGCCGGACTCGAGTACCATTTTGTGGGTCTTCGTACGAATAGAATCCGGAGTAGGCAATCCCTTGCTTGAGTCGGTCGACATTGGCCCAGGAAGGAATGTAGTTCCCGAGAAGAGGACGGCGTCTTGATATGCATTGGGGACCATCGGATATACTTCAAGTTCAACCGCTTCATGCTTCGCAAATGAGAAACTTCCCCTTCCATGTATCGTTCCACTGGTTTGGTTTGTATATCCATTTGGAATCGCCCCTGGGTACGAAGTCAAAGAGCTCATCAAGGGGAGCATTGACGTTGTTCAGAGCCTCCGCCCTGTCTGACTCGGAGATCCGTACCTGTGTACTACCTGACTCGAAAGTAAAATTATTTGTTACTAGTCGGCCTTGAACAACGACATCGCGAACGACGGTATCATTTCTAATGGCGCTGTTGCTGATATGATATCTAGTGGCGTTGTCAACTTTGGATAGTTTCCGAGTACCGCACCCTAGTCTATTTATGGCCACTACACTGATGACACACCAGGAATTACACAACTAACTTCACCCTAGATCTAGATGGTCTACTACAGTGATGAGACACCAGGAATTACTTCGCTCTGGAGCGAAGCTGGCCATAAATAGACTGGAGTGCAAACCGTGGTACTCGGAAACTATCCTAAGCTGACAGCGACACTAGATACCATATCTCAAATATCTTGCACATTTTTGAGCCGAGAATTCAGATAAATTTCATTAAAATTCAAGGGTTGTCCGCTAATTTCAGCCCAAGGTCTGGTTCAGGTTTGAACCTCTCTACGACTGGCTGAACCTTGAACTGGACCCGGGCCGCCTTAGGTCCGGTTCAGCAAAGACTCTGAACCTTGAACCGAACGGTTCAGAACCAAACTTCGGCATCACTAACGATTCGGGCGGTTGGATGCCAGCGCTTGTTTTAGTTTCCTTCTCTACACATACTGTGACATACACGGGAAACAGGGGTCCAATTATAAGCATGACGTTCAACTCGTTCGCTCTGGGCGCACGCCCGCATGGAGCTTGTGTCCTTGTTTTTCTCCGTACATACATAAAGCCCCGAATCTTCCCCGACGTAGGATATTTTGGTTTTAAACAACCATGAGCCTACTGCTGGAGATCGCCCTGCAACCACAGAGTATCACCGCCATCGTGCTGTGTCTGTTGCTTCTTTCTGTTATCCACCGATATCTGACGCGTTCGCCGTTCAAACTACCACTTCCACCGGGTCCACCCGGAAATATCATCTTCGGCAACTCTCTGCCCCCCGCATTGTGTGTATCCCGCGTTCTTCATAATTGTGAACTCCGTTCAACTCATTCATAAAGTACTTACCGCAAGTTCGAAGAATGGACACAACAATACGGTCCGGTATTCTCACTTCGTCAAGGGTTAACCACTATCATCGTCGTCGGACGTGTCCAGGCCACATTTGACATCATGGAGAAGGAAGGCGCAGCAACTTCTGATAGACCACATAGTATATCTGCAGGGGATACGCTGTCGGGTGGAATGCGCGTTATGGTGACGCCTGCAGGAGAACGGTTCAAGAAGATGCGCCGGTACGTTTTTCATTCTCCCTCTCCGAACCACCATTTCTAATCATATCTCATCCGAAGCGCTCTCCACTCCCATCTACAGCCTAAAATCATTGCAAACTATTCCCCGACCATAATGCGCAACGCCAAACAACATGTCTTCGATATCATCGAACACCCCGAAAAACACCAAGACCACGCAAAGAGGTTCTTTAACCCCCCTCTCCTTCCCTCTGGTACCCCACCTGATTATCATCTCCATTCTATTCTATAGATACTCAGCCTCTGTTGTAATGTCCATCGGATACGGGAAAGAATCAAAGTCGTATCAAGACCCCGATATCCAAGCCGTGAATCGTTGTCTCACTCGATTGGGCAATACACTCCGGCCTGGAGTCTGGAAAGTCGACGCGTACCCTTTCCTTCGGTGAGAACTCGGAGCGTCGTTCACACGGCCTGCCTGCCTGCGCGTGTTTGTCATGAATCTAAAGTTGTTATCAGATACATTCCCGGGTATCTCCAAGAACTTCAAGATGGCCACGCCGAGGAACTCGATTTATTCAAACGGCTGCTGAAAGAAGTTCAATTCAAGATGGTAAGTAGTCATTTCCATTCCCAATGTCTATCTCTCCCCGGCTGACCAAATGAATAATCATTCGTTGACCCGGTACACAGGCACGAGGAGAACAAATACCCGACTCATTCGGAAAGTATCTATTGGAAAAACAAAAAGAATTCGAGTTCTCAGACGCCGAAACCGCGTATCTAGCAGGGAGCATGTTCGGTGCTGGGTCTGATACTACCGCATCGGCTATCAGCATCGGTGTGCTCGCCGCAGCGTGTTATCCCAAGGCTCAAGCGAAAGTGCAAGAGGAGCTGGATGTAGTCGTCGGTCGTGAACGAGGTGTGTGGAAATTCTGCTGCGGGGTTCCTTCAATGATGTGGTAGTGAACGTTGTTGGCCTCTCAGCTCCGACTTTTGCGGATCAGGAGAATCTTCCTCAGACGATGGCGTTCGTTCTGGAAACTTATAGGTGGCGACCCGTTAGTGCCGGAGGTGCGATCGGCTAATTTTTCTATGTTCTCGGATTCTTGCTCATCACTTGTTATGGAATAGGATTCGCTCATAAAGCCACGAAAGATATCATCTGGGTTCGTCCTGTTGACACAGAAACAATTCCTACTCGCTGACCTTGCTTTCTTTTGCTCAGGACAACTATTTAATACCGAAAGGTGCCAGCGTCTTCGGCAACATCTGGTAATAGCTCCCACACTTCTTCCAAACTCGAAGTATGCATTCATCTTCAATATTAAATAGGTCCGTCGGACGCGATCCAGAGTATTTCCCCGATCCGGAACGATTCGATCCTCAACGGTGGCTCACGAGAGAAGGTAAACTCAGAGAAGACCTGAAAGCGTACACATTCGGGTTTGGAAGACGGTTCGTGGGACCCGATTATTTTTATTTCTTCGCTCCGCCAAACACGCGCTGATCAACCTCCTCTCGTAGGGTATGTCCCGGGCAGCATGTGGCTACCGCGTATGTCCTTTTTCGATTGCTTTGTTCGACTCACCTTGACCCTTTTATATTTCATATTTTATTTGACTTGTTTTTTTTTTTTGTAGATCCGTCTTTGTAAATACGGTTCTCATCCAATGGGCATTCAAAATCAAATCTGATCCTTCATCCCCCATCGACGAACTGGCCTTCACAGAATCCGCCAACGCCCACCCGATGCCGTTTAAAGTGATATTTGAACCGCGGGTGGCGAGGACGCTTGAGGGTGTGAGAGAGCTGATGGAGGATTATGGAGTTTGAAGGGCTTTGGGATTTTTCGAGGTTCGGAATTTTTTGAGATAGGATTTTGATGAGGACTTTTGGGCGGATTTTCGCGCGTGTACATCATGCTTATGGCCATTAACCTGTTCAGCCCAATTTGTACCATTAGTGTTCCATACATTTTTCACTCACTTGATACAGAATCCAACGATTGAAATACGAAGATGAATTTTGGGACTTGGGTTTCATCTAGTAAAGTAAATTGTTGTCAGAGTCATTCAATGATGGTTCTTTACGACCAAGTGCAGCCCATGCCAGTGCCGTCACTCAAGAATACGTGATGTCGTTCACATGATATTTTGTCGTTGACATCATGTGAACGACAAAAGATATTGCATAAATACGTATGTATATATAGGATACCAAAGACCCTTGGAAATAAAACCACTATACAACGATAACAACAGGACTCGGCCGTGATAAAAGATAAAGATATTGCAAAGGAAAAAAAAGCGGGATGAACAAAGTAAAAGTCAAAATGCGATCAAGAAAGCGTGGGGTATATTTAAATAACGAAGACATCCTGTTGCGCAGTCTCGTTCCCATTCTGTTCTGGGTAATTGAGCATGGGATACTAAAACGGACAATTATCCAGAACGGAATGGGGACGAGACCAGTACCTATTGCCCGGGCACAGGAAAATCTGCGTGCCACCTGCGGTCATCTGCGAACACCGGTTGCGTGCAAGTTGCGAACCTAAAAAAGTTTTCTGCGGTCACCTGCGTGCAGCTTGATGTTAGTGATGTTGGCATCTGCGTGCATCTGCGAGCATTTGCGTACTCGCTGAGATGCTTTATTTCTTACTTGCGTCACAGTGTACCCGGGTACACGTTCAGTGTGTATAAACTGAAGTTATCCTTCTAATTTAATATGTGGCAATGTATCTAACTTTTTAGGCACTCATTAATTTCGATCTTCACCTTGGCACAGAAACCATTTTTGTAGAGGAAGGTACAATCAGGAGTGAGTAATTAAAGATTCCTGTATCTTGTGGCAGATGCCACGGAGAGCCCCAGGGCGGGTTATTTTTCCCTGCCGGTTTCCCAGTTGAACGAGGTAGCAAAACCAGTAAGGCAGGAGTCAATAACCAGTCCAACTTGCCCTCGACGCGTCTGACGGGTCATCCGAAACAGGTTGCACACGGGTAATTATAACTCAGTTTATGTCCGAATTAACCCGTCTCAAAATATCGTACCACTGGTTTATTTAACTGGTTTACCGAGTAAGTTCAATCCTGTTGTAAATACCCGTATGACAAGCATTATGTTCTTGCCTTGGGAATCGCATTCAATGGTAAATATCACACGTTTGACGAGAAAAAAAAGAATCCATTACAACCCGTCAAACTAGTACTACTAACGGTATGTAGATATAGGGTGGGTCCGTGACTGGTGGTCTCGACGGGCCTTTTGGGTGGCATTGACGGCCTTTTCAGTGGCATGGCACTCACTGAGAACCCCTGGGGGCTATTTCGAGTCGCTGTCAAGCAATGTCAGCAGTGAGAAAGCATTCATAAAATGACAACACGTACGGATTAATCCGAAAGCCCTTCCTCGGATCCGTCTGATTCATCATCTGGAACAGGTGAGATATCAATGCGACGTTGCTTGTGGGGGCGGACAGGTGGCCAGTCTTCATCCTCCTCATCGGCCACGATGCCTTCGTTAGCAGCTTCAATTTCCAGCGACTCAGGATCATCTTCTGCGAGAACCAGCCGTTTCTTGAGGATTTCTTGACGTCTGCGACGCTCCTTGGCTTGACGTTCGTCCTCGGCTTGTTTTTTAATCTTGTCGTCTTTGGTAACCTTTTTGCGACGGCCTCGGAGATACTGCTTTATCATATCAGCAATCGCCCAGTCACCTGGAAAACGGCGGTTGTCAAGCCATTCGAAGGTCTTGCGCATCTAGCATAATGGTATGAATTAAACTCAGCCCATAGTTTGAACACCGATTGTAACTTACTTTTCGATAAACATGGCCCAGTTTTTCTGCATCTTGCTGCGCAAAATGGAGTCTGGGATCGAGTTTGACGACTTGGACTTGGATGCGAAGCTCGCGCTAAAGATAGATGGGAATCCGGAAGTTCCATCAGATATCAGTGACTCCCTGTCAAGCGTGTCAAGGGTGACGTACCATGATTTCATTGTATAAAAGGGCCTTGTCACTTGAGCCGTTTAATCCCATGGCTTCTTGAAGGTTGAATCCTTTCTTCGTACTACCAGCCTCTCCCTTGGGTCTTGCCAGCGTGGTGATCTTCTTGGCAGCGGCGCGCGTTGCTTCCTCGTTCTCCTCGCGCTTACGCTTGCGCTCGGCTGCCTGTGCAGCAGCCAAATTTACTAGGGTGCATTAGATCGGAACTGAGAACAATACATCCAGCTTACATTCGGCTTTGGCCAAGCGCTCCCGGAGAACACGGTTCTCATCTGCCACACTAGTTGGTATATCTTCCCCTGTTGGTGCATCACTGCTGGGAGCAAGGCTTGCTGCGTTAATCGCTCCTGGCAGAGGACTCACAGGCCTTCCTTCATTTTCTTTGCCGACGTTTTTGCGTGGACGACCCTTGCTGGTACCGGAGGGCTTTGGACCTCCATTCGCCTGTACTGGGGTCTTGGGATTAGACGAGGACAAGGCAGACTTGCCTGTCGGTGCCTTTGCGGCTGCAGCCTTGCTCTTCTTACTCATCTGCGCCATGGAACGTGAGGTTGAGTGTGAGGGAGGTTGAGACGACTTTATGCTTTGTATGTTTTTTTTTTTCACCATTGTCTCACGCTGATTGTTTATCGACAAAATCAGGTGACCATTTTGTAGGGGATCCGCAGGCTCTAAGTCATATAGTTCATCGTTCTCTCTGTCTGTTACATCCAAAATACTATTTCTTTGACTGTTACACTTGTTGGATACACCGTGAAAGCCACACAGACTGTTCCTCAATTTCTGGTCAGTCCAGAAACGAAATTTTACCTTCCATCTCATCTAACCATTAAATCTTTTAGCGCTATGACCAAAGTGAAAGAGCCGAAGCGTCTATGCCGCTGTGGGTGTGGAAAGATGCTCAGTGCACGCGCTGAAAGGCGTCACCGTGATGGACAAGTCCCTCCTCGCATCGCGGCTATACAAAATAGTCAAAGCAAAGCTCCGAAACACATTGACCGTCTCACCCAATCCCTTGACAAAACTATTGGCTCCAGTGCTTCATATCATGCCAGGGCTGCTAGCGAAGAACAGGAGGATGTTAGTATGGGTGAGGGTTCTTATAGAGCACCCAGTCCGATGGATATTTCTTTGGACGACACTGCACCTGTGCAAGATGTTGAAAGTGATAGTGCCGAGCTCGAGGACGCTGTTGCCAATGCAAAGGCGGCTCTCTTGGCAGAGTGGCGAACAAATAGAGCTGTAGTTTCGGATGATGAGGATGCAGATGAAGTTCAAGATAGCGGTCATGAAAGTTCGGAGGAAGAATTGCCTGGGCTCGTAGATGATGATGATGATGA
>Ga0307517_10005632_pt1 | contig 18790 bp, 9 predicted proteins | sample 23_EM_MG_FD_194515 | JGI IMG/M metagenome (GOLD analysis project Ga0307517, IMG submission 194515) | Populus trichocarpa ectomycorrhiza microbial communities from riparian zone in the Pacific Northwest, United States - 23_EM | ecosystem: Host-associated > Plants > Roots > Unclassified | place... | reverse complement strand
ATTTTTTTTAGCTAATTCTTTAGCAGAGAAAACCAATATCTCTAAGGAAAAAACACATCATTTTCTCCATCTTTGTATTATCTATATTAAAATCTATATATCTTGCATTTATCTTAATATAAATTTTAACAAGATTTCTTCAAATTTCAAGCTTTGTTTTATCCATGTTTTATATTCTTGTATTTATACATATGCTCTGTTTATTAGATAATTTTTTTATTGTATCAAAAATTATATATATATAAACCGTAATCCTTTAAAATATAGCATCGAGTGTATAATATAAACTGTAATCTTTTAAAATATACCATGGAGTGTAAAATAGATTAAATTATAAGATATTCATGTAATTTTTCTAATATAGTGAATGACGTAATAATTCGAGTGTATTTTTGTAGTTTACTCAATAACAATTTACTTAAGAAAGAAAAACTACTTGACGTTTGGCATGGTATTTGAGTTGAGGCGGTGAAATAAATAAAACAGGTACCCAATTATTAGCGCAAAAAACCCACAACAGTCCACCGATCTGAAACTTGAGTGAAAAACCCAAATCTCCCACCAGTGGCTCCTCCGGCAATGACGGCCGGAAAGCTGTCCCAACAATTACAGCAACAGCAACAAGTACAGCAATCCATGTGTTCTTTGAAAGGATCCCTCCGCACTCTGGCAATCCTAACGCTCGTCTCTTTCACATACCTTTCTTTCAATTCTCTCCATTCCTCTTATTTTTCTTCTTCTTCTTCCATCTCCGCATCTTCCGTTTCTTTAGCGCCGGCGACCAAGAAGACGACTATATTGGTTAAAGATTACGACGACGACGAGATATCCGATCTGTACCATTCGCCACGTGTATTCAAATTGAATTATGAGGAAATGGAGAGGAATTTCAAGATTTTTATATATCCAGATGGAGATCCAAATACATTTTATCAAACACCTAGGAAACTGACTGGCAAATACGCGAGCGAAGGGTACTTTTTCCAGAATATAAGAGAGAGCAGGTTTCAAACACAGGATCCTGATCAAGCCCACCTATTTTTTATTCCCATCTCCTGCCACAAGATGCGCGGCAAGGTCTTCTATTTTTATTTATTTAGCAATTGCTGCTGCATCTGTCTGCATTTCTCTATTCATGCTCTCAGCTTTACCATAGACTGACTTTCCTGCCTGTCTTTCTGTAATTCTCAGTATGAATTTTATTAAATATTTATTTGGTTACATTTTCTTCACTACAGTGTGTTACTGGAATTGTTACCCACCTATGTTTCTTGATATTCTTCTTTTGGGCACCAACTGTAAGTGTGCCATCAGGTTACCTTTCACGCGCCGAGTCTGAGCCCCTTCCCTGTCGATTCTTATGCAGGCCATCCATGACAAATTATTCTTCGCATGGCCCCTTTTGGATTCGATCCTGGATGATAACATGGAGAGCAAACCCACTTACAATAAATCTTTCTTCATATTTTGACTGATAAGCATTTGATAGATAAATATTGCTTTTCTAAGTGAGGAAACCCTTTGTTGATGATGGCTCCTGTTTTTCTACATTACTATATTCTACATTAGTTTCCCTTAGCTCTGCTTGCTTGTTCAATCTAAATTGGCATAACAGATGCCTAAATCTATGCATGAATAGCTATCTGGCACTACCTTTTCCTTTTTATTACTAACCCAATCAATTAAAGATGCCGCATTGCATTGTTGGTTGTTCTGATTGATGAAGTTGCTTCAAACCTGAAATTCATTGTTCTGTGCAGGGAATATCTTATGAGAATATGACCATTATTGTTGATAATTATGTGGAAAGCTTGAAATCCAAGTATCCCTATTGGAATAGAACATTGGGTGCTGATCACTTTTTCGTCACTTGTCATGATGTTGGTGTAAGAGCCACTGAAGGAGTTCCGTTTCTCATAAAGAATGCAATCAGAGTGGTGTGCTCCCCTAGCTATGATGTCGGGTTCATTCCACACAAAGATATTGCTCTTCCTCAAGTCCTCCAGCCATTTGCCCTTCCTGCTGGAGGAAATGATGTAGAGAAGAGGTAACAATAAGTGAAAAATGTTGACTTATTTATTCTGCTAAGCTTAGGTTTTATAGGCTCTGTTTTTTAGGATTTGTAAAGGCATGGTTGTATCCATTTTTCTGTAGACTATGAAGCGTTGTTGCATTTTGCATGTGCGTCATTGTTTTGTTTGGACAATAGCAGTCATTTTGATGATTGATTATGGACAACTAAAATTGAAAATACAGGATATCTCTTGTGAATCTTGGGGCTTTTTTTTTTATTTCTTATTTAACATCTTACTGTACATTGAGGACATTAATAGACTTCTATTTTTCTTTTTAAGTGGACTCATAATATTAATGTTTAACTCTTTAGCTTTCACATCCTTATTTCTGTGTTTTTATTTTGTGCTTCCCAATGAATATTAGAAGCTCACATGCTACCTATCACCGAAGAAAAAAAAAATACAAGCCCAAATGTATTGCGGTTGTCATTTATCATTGACAAAGGTTACATGCTGGAAACTTATACTGAGTGTGTATTTGTCATTGCGTCCATGGTCATTCCATGAAAACAACTTTCACGATTTTTTGATTGACTCATTACCTGATAAAGTTGCCGTCAATTGAGATAGGCATATGTGTAGATAGATGTTGAATTTTTTTTTCCAACTGGATAGAATTCACCCTTGAGTTCATTTGCTTTACAGGACAACTCTTGGTTTTTGGGCTGGCCATCGAAACTCTAGAATTAGAGTTATACTAGCACGTGTGTGGGAGAATGATACAGAACTAGATATTTCAAACAACAGAATAAATAGGGCTACTGGACATCTTGTCTATCAGAAGAGGTTTTATGGATCTAAATACTGTATATGCCCTGGTGGATCTCAGGTTAACAGTGCACGCATAGCTGACTCAATCCATTATGGATGTATTCCTGGTAAGTGTTACAACTGTTGCAACTTTTTTTGATAGCCAAGAATGGGTATAAATATTTTTCTATAATTTCATATCTCAAAATATGAAATTAAAGATTTTGATTCTTTAACAAGGTCCCTTTCATTAAACCCGAACTTAAATACCTGGAGAATATGGTTAAGCACCTGAAAAAACTAAAAACTAAAATAAAAAATGAATTGAAAACAAAAAACATACATGAAGGAAATGTGACATATATTTGTTATTTTAGTCTTACTCATTTTGTGCATGCTCATATTCTCTTAGTATCTAATTGGGGCTTAGCAATCATGCTGATTGCCCTTGAATTATGATAGAAGGAACACCTTGCATGATGCATGGAAAAACTTTTTTTGGTATAACAAAGGACAAATGACTTCCTAGCATGATTAATAGTTCTTTATATATGTGTGTGTATGCGTGCGTGGAGTTATTTTTTGAATCTCTTCATCTAGATTGCACAAGTGAGGCACCCCTAGAGCTCATATGTGGTACTACAGCTTTTGGTCTAGCATAAAACTAAATCCATTCTTCTAGCATCAGTACTACTCCTAACTAGTATTTTCTTAGCTGGACAATTGTTTAGTTGCGGTTGGATAATTTCTTGGGATTACTTGCAAGATGTCAGAAACTCCATAACATGGTTTTAAATCATGGTTTCAGTCCTGGATTCATTTGCTGTCGCAAGGAAGCAGGCTGTTGCGGGTGTTATGTAATATGCTCATGGCTATAGCTTTGTACCTACAAATATATGTTAATGAAATGTCTAACATACTAAGGTCGGTGTTTATATAAATCAATATAAACCATTTGATTGTGAATAAATAACATGCACTGAGGAAAAAGATAAATTTATAAATAAAAAAATAATTTCTCAAGTGTAATGGTTGTTCCTCCTATTACAGCTGTTACAGTCGCAAAATATAACGGATAATTAATAGAAGGCTAAAACTCTGTTATGAAACGGCCATATGTTATGTAACGATAGTTTATTTTAGAACCATGCTCCATAGTTATGAAGCTTCCTGTAAACACAAACATTTTTCATGCAATTTTAACTGTTGTTCAAAGAGTTGGTTGAGAATCACTTTCTTTGAATACTTTTGTCCCTTCTCTTGCAGTAATATTGTCCAACTATTATGACCTGCCATTCAATGACATTCTTGATTGGCACAAATTTTCCGTCATACTTAAGGAGCAGGATGTGTACCGACTCAAGCAAATTCTGAAGGACATACCCGACAATAAGTTGGTTTCACTGCATAAGAATTTAGTGAAGGTAGAGCCCTCTCCGTTGCAGCTTAAAATGTGATTCTTTTTTTGCCAGATTATGGATTTTCGTTATGACTCAGCAACTTTGGATTTCTTCTTGATGATTTGCAATAACTCACAAGCACTTAATGTTATGTTTATCAGGTACAGAAGCATTTCCAGTGGAATTCGCCCCCTGTCAAATATGATGCATTCCATATGGTCATGTATGATCTCTGGCTGCGCCACCATGTGATCAAATACTAGCTGTTCAAGGGGCCTGATTCCAATTGTCATCAGTATATGCTCAAAACCTTTCATGCTTGCAACCCAAAGCCTGTACATTGTCACATACAAAACGTCCTCCATGCCCCTTTGAGCTAGGGAATTACTTTTAAGGTTCCAAATTCTTTTTCTTCTTTCTGTCCAGCACGGGATCTATTGTATATGTTTCTGATTCATGATTTCCGCCAGGTTTTTTTTATTTATTTCAATAATAAAAATAGATATTTATAAAATTAAATATTATATTTGTTTGAGAACATGATAACTTCATAGAAAACCAGTTAAAACAAATTATAAATTTCAATCCTTAATCAATTTAAGTTAACATGTCAAATAAGTATTTTATATAATGAAGCATATTGAGTTTAATAGTTTTTTTTTTAGGTTTAATAATTATTTTTTCCTGTAATAGTTTATATTTAATTATATGATAATGAAAATAGACACTTGCAAATTAAAACACCAATTTAATGTAAGGATATTTATTTGAAATCATGATAATCTTATGATAATCTTATATATGGCAAATTAAAATAAATTTTAAAACCCAATTTTTAAAATCAACTTGTCAAACTTGTAATTTGATTTTATTAGGTTTAATAATTTTGTTTTTTCTAAAACTATTTTTTATTTAATTACATGATAATCAAAATAGATGCTTATAAAATTAAGCGTCAATAAATATTGAGATGTTTGTTTGAAACTGCAATAAACACTTAAAATACTCCAAAAGTGATTCGAAAACACACATAATCAAACATGAAAAAAAAATTCTTTCTCAACACTAATCTACATTCTCCGGCCAGATAAATGTTTAAAAATAATTTAATAAGACCGTCTCATCGAATGGAACTAGTTCACACCAAGATTGATATTTTTTTATTATTGGAATGTAACAAACTAAAATCTCTCTTTTATTTGCCATTATTTGGTGACTTTTTTCTTCTTTTTTCTTAAAGTTTAAAGATTAAAATGTTAAAAAAATAAAATTTTAGATCGAAATTAAAATTACAAAAACTAAAAGGATTATAAAGGAAGAAAAAGGAAAGAGAGTGGACTAAACATAATTTTTGTGTGTGAATTTGATATTGATCTTATGGTTTCTTCTTGTTTTATACTTTTATCATCTTTTGTTTAATTTTTCCTTTATGTAACAAATCTTGATAAACTGATCATTAATTAGGCCATGGAAAAAAATCTAATACAAAAGAAAAGCAAATGAGACCAAGTGCATATAAACATGATAGGCAAGGCCCATATATTTGGCCTTTAATGAAAAAGCCCAGGTCCATACTTGACATTTCTTTAATAAGGAGTGTTATGCGCTCCATGTTTTTTTTTCTTTTTGTTAATAATTGGGTGACAAGTCACCTTAAAAGCACTAAAAAAATAAAAATCAAACAAATAAAACAAACTAAATTATACTTGTTTGACTCGGGTGGGCCGCTTCAGACATTGAGGGGCCCGACCTTGACTTTGTTAGAGACCGGACCTTGGCAGGTCCTCTGAACAGGGTAATCGGGAAGCCCGGCGTCCGGTCAGGTCTAATAGGGCCGCTTTCATGTATAAACAAAATAAAAAATAAAATAAAAACAAATTTCCAAGGGATCTTTTGAAAATTTGCATCCACACGGCCCTACGCGTACTCTGAGTCTATTTTAACATTCCTTTAATCTTGGTACGCATGCTGTATAGGCCATATGACCGGATTGCCTACCTCTTTTCTCTAGCGTAGACTTTAGAAGAAAGAGAGAGAAGATGATGTCGCAGACGATAGATTTGTTAAAGAAGGAGCTTCCTGTTGAAGAGGGAAGGCTGCCTCTGAACGGAGATGGAGCTAAGACTACTGGTCTGGTCTTGGTCGACCTTGTTAATGGCTTTTGTACTGTTGGTGCTGGCAATTTGGTAACAAAACAAACAACCCAAGAATTGCTCTTTTGCTTCTTCTTCTTATACTATTTACTTACATATATGCATAGACAGAGAGAGGTCTCAATTTGTTTTGTTCTGTTGAGGTTGTGTTATGTTGTTTGTGATTATTTTTTTTTTTTTAAAAAAAAACTGTTTTGGCAGGCCCCAAAAGTGGCAGATAAGCAAATATCAGAAATGGTGGAGGAATCAGCGAGGATTGCTAGATTATTCTGTGAAAAGAAATGGCCTGTTTTTGCCTTTCTTGATACCCATCATCCTGATATACCCGAGCATCCTTACCCTCCTCATTGCATTCTAGGAACTGATGAAGCAAATCTTATTCCTGGTAGCTACTATTTCTTTCTTCTTACAATAAAAACTGTACTATTCTTCTTCTTATTTATTTATTGAATGGATGAATGAACGGATGGTATTCTATTCTTTTTTATTTATAGCCCTTCAATGGTTAGAGAATGATCCCAGTGCAACTCTTCGCCGCAAGGATTGTATTGATGGATTCCTTGGTTCAATTGACAAACATGATGGTTCCAATGTCTTTGTTGATTGGGTTCGAAATAATGACATCAAACTTGTAAGCAGCAACACTCCTCTTTTCTTTTCCTCAAATTCTATTTATTGTTTCTTTTCTTTCTTTAAAAATCAATGGTGCATGTTTTCCCTTTGGAAGCTACTGGTTGTAGGGATATGCACAGATATATGTGTCCTGGATTTTGTTTCTTCGGCCTTATCTGCCAGAAATCGTGGCTTTCTTTCTCCTCTAGAGGATGTGGTTGTGTATTCTCGTGCTTGTGCAACCTATGATCTTCCACTTCACATTGCCGAAACTCTCAAAGATACCATAGCACACCCACAGGTACTTTGAATTATTTAATCATTGGTTTGCTTGCTTTGATTCCGCTCCCCCCCCCCCCCATGTTCCCTGTTTTGATTAACCCTTGTGGTGTACTTCAATTTAGATTAGCGGGCTAGCCAATTACCATGATGGCTGGGTTGTGTATATCGAATGCAAAATTTTCTAATAAGTGTAGATATATCACGGGTCAGCATTTTTCTCAGATTATTGATCTCAGACATGCCAATTTTGTTAGATTATTAGGATTTCGACGCAGTTGAGATTGGACATATAAATTAATAGTTAAGGCACGGTATAGGCATGATGGGGTGGTGTAAATTAATATTAGATTGCTTGTTTAATGCATGGTGATGATTAAGGGACAGTGCCTTTACAAATGAGAAGTGCGATGCACAAATTGGAGGATCAGGTTCTTTGATCAATGGATCAAATCAAAGAACAATTTCATTTTCTTTTATTGTATGTTAGTTGGCTTAATCTTTTGTTTTTTCTTGTAATGATATTTACTTGAATTTGCATCTTTACGGAAAACAGACATTACATGCTTTTCCCTATGCATTGGTGAAATATGCAATCTTACCCCATTTCATTTTATTTTATTTGTGTGGCAGGAGCTGATGCATCACATAGGCCTCTATATGGCCCAGGGAAGGGGAGCTAAGGTAGTATCAGAGGTTTCTTTTGGTGCATTGCCATAGCCATTATTTTAGCCCAGCTATGCTTTACATGTTCGTCGGATAGGGGTAGCCGAAAGAACAGTATGTATCTAGAAAAAGGTTTTTTATATTTGGGCTGCCACTCAATAATTATGGCATAGGTATTGAAATTAGTTGAATGGAAAACAAGATTGTCACATGCCCCTGTGTTTCTTGATTATGTTTTGCTTGGTAAACTTCTGTGCAATTCTAAATGACAATGTATCAGCAGGAATGTTCTTGGCCAGTGATTTCGTAGTTGGTTCTGTTTCAATTGTTCATCAACGAAAAAAGTGACCTTTCCATGTTTCGATTCATGAATTATATAGTATTGAAAGGGATATAAACTGGAATTTGTGTGACTAGGCTTCGCATCCCTTTTCAGGAGATCAGCAAACCAAATTTGAATTACAAGGCACTTGACAATTCAGTAGATTAAATTTGAGGCTTCCATCTTGAACATCTCGTGTTGAAGTTCTGGAATTGGTGGGTGGAGATTCAGGGGAAGGGAGAGTTACTTACCCCTGCAGTTGAGCCTGAGATGCAGTGAGCCTTCCCATAATTACATTCAATTCATGCTGCAGTTCTATAGAATTGCATTTTCAGGACTGAATTTACCAGAATTTTCAGCACGGCAGTTAATATCCTCTGGAAGGACAGAGAACCAGGCCAACACGTTCTCCATCAGAATTGTTCAAAAGGATGTTTCTCATTCCAAGTGTTAAGGATACTTCCAAACTACGTGTTCTTTCTGAGGTTCAAGAGAAGGAAAAGAAAAGAATATATCATGTTCTTTCTGGCGCATGAATAATGGTTTTGATATGCAATAAATGGAAGATCAAATTCAAATAAATTCGTCAATTTCAAGTTCACATTTTGTCTGTAGTCGTACTACAAGCAATTTTTTTTCTTTTTTTTGATAAGGATGTGGCTTGGTTACAGACATTGAGGACAGCATATAACAGGAAAGCAAAACTTTCATAGAATTGCGCAGAAAAGATTTCTTGGTTGATTTTATAAGGTTAAAATGCAAACCCACTAACAGGTTAAGTGAAATCAAATTGTTGAAGTATTCTTCTTGTTCTGATACTTTTGATTGATCAATAGTAAGCACCCGTAGTACATAGAAACCATACCTTGATAAAAAGTAGAACAGAGAAGGAAGCTTAGGCTTCTGAAACAACAACAACAACAACAAATGGATTAGATAGAACTCAGCCAACCGATTCAAATAGCACTAATTTACACGTTAGGTCCTGATCTTAGATGTCTCCTATTCATTGCAGGGTGCATGCGAGAAAAGATTGAATTCTTTTGCTTTTTGGGTTTTATGCCAAAGATGAACGACCGCAAAGGAACTCGAGATCGAGTTTCTGAGTGTGGAAGCTGGATATTTTGACGGTGCTTTGATCCGGAAAGCTTAAATTCCTCGTTCAATTTTTCCAGTGTTCTTTCAACTTCGAGTTGGAGTGTTGTTATGTGATCTAAGCCTGCCTGCAATTCATCTGCAACCTTGTTATTCTCTTGTTTCATGTTCAAAATCTCTCCTTGGAACTTAGCAGCTTGATAGCTTGTAAACCTGAACTCATCATCTTCAGCACTCTCCTTCAATACAGCTGTTATTTCATCTTGAATGTCGCACAAAGATGCAAATCTGCTCTTCACTTCATCTTTCAGTTGCATGCTTTTCTCTAACCAGACTGTCAGTTCAGTATGTATCTCTCTAAGGTACTTGTATAGTGGTCGCGCATCTGATTTCAAAGAATATTTTGCATTACTACTCCCATCTTGAATCTTTTGCTTTTCCTCTAGTTTGAACAACTCAGACTGTAGATCTTGAACTTCAGTTTCAAATTTCTGTATTTGTTGGAATGTAGTGCTGAACCTTAACCAGAAATTCAAGTTCTCTTCTAGAACTTCATCAATGTTCATCCGGAATCGATCTTCGATTTCTGAGGTAGTTTCTGGTTGGTCCAATAGAATCACATTGATGTCTCCTGTTACTTCTTGTTCTGTCACCATTGATTCTACAGGTTTGCTATCTTCACCCAAGCCTGCTTGAAGAAGGATCAGCTTCTGGCGTAGAAATTGAATCTGTTCATCCTTCTTTGCATTAGCACTCTTCAACTCTCTTACCTGCACTGTTGCATCAAAGAGGCTATCTCCATTCTTCTTTTCTGCTTCAGTAAGCTGCTTCTTTATTTCCTTGTAATTCCGAAGAATTGTAGTATACTCTGTCAACAGTACTTTTTCTCTATTCTCCATACCATTCATGAACAACTGCTTCCAGTCTGGCTCATCAACTAGCATTGTTTCCTGTTCCCATATTTCAACATTGAGATCATCCATCGGTGAAGGTGAGTCTTTCTTAGCAGTTTTTTCTTCAATTTCCAGGCCACTAAGTTCCTCCAGAGAATTGTTGAGGTCAATAGTTTTCTTGGGTTGACTTGAATTTTGCCCATGCTCTTTTATCTCTTCATCTTCTCTTTTAATCCCTGTAGTCTTTATAGAACTATCAGCATCATTCATTTTATCTTCTTGTTCCTTTAACTCCGCAAAGAAACTGGATTCCGCAGGATATTCCTTTACTTTCTCTGAAGAATATGAAACCTTGAGCTCGTGACGTGGCTTCAGATTTTGTTGTACCCCAAGACTCTCATCAGGATTTAGTGCATCTTCTGATCCCTTGGAATCTTCATGGGATTTACCAACCTTGAGCTCGTGCATCTCTTTTGTCTTCACATTCTGATGTTTCTCAAGGCTATCATCAGGATTGAGTGCAACTTCTTGTGATTCAACTTTTACCAGTGATCTGTCCCCTGTTTCAGGTTTGACCTCGAATTCCTCATCTGATTTTACAGACAGCAATTTTTCAGAGAGGTGGTCGATATTAGAACGAGCTTCAGTAAAATGTGCCTGAAGGTTGTTATTCTGGTGCTCAACACTCTGGTTTAGATCCTGGAGTCCATACAATTTCTCCTCCATTTCCCTAAGCTGTTCCCTCAAATCATTTTTGCCATTGAATAATATTTCCTTGTCTTCTTCTAAAGTTTGAATTTCTGCTTGCAGTTCATTTGTCTCCAACCTTAACCTCTGTATAAGAGCTGTCTGTGATGAAACTGAAGCTTCCAAGTTAATGATGTTGTTTACAAGTTTATCGATCTTCTCAGCAAGTTCTCCCATGGTGACACATGCACTAGATCCAACCTCGAAGTTTTCCTTAATCTTCTCACGCAACAACTCCATATCCTGTCTCTCTTCTGTATCACTGCTCACTCCTTGATATATACTATCCAATCCTTCTACTCCTTTTAAAGGTTCATCTTTGGCTTCAGGATTTTCTGGATTGATCTCACCATGCAAAAACTCATCCTTGAGAGACTTCAACTTCCCCCGGGCATTGTTGATTCTTTCCCGCTCTTCTACTGCTTCTTCTGCAGATCTCTCTTGTCTCTCCTGCAACAGAGCCAATGTCTCTTGGCATGATTTCAGGGCTGCCGATGCGATCAATTTCCGAGCTTCGTTGTCTTCAATGACCATGCCTGCACCAAATTCATCTTGCAGATTACAAACCTTCTCCTGCATTTCCCTGATCTGAAGCTCAATTTCCCAATACTTGGCAAGTCTGCTGTCATAAGAACTCTTCACAAACTCTTTTTCAGTTTGTAGAGCCAGGATTGTTTTCTGAATTTTGTCAATCTCTTGGAGTCCCTCGGATTTGCTCAAACCAGACTTGGCAACTGTTGCATTCCTTGCTCCTTTCATTGACTTCTTTGATTGCAGCTTCTTTGAAGCTGATGTGATGATACCCTTTATATCTTTAGGAATCTTTGGGACCTTGGGAATATTTGCTTTTGAGATTTCTGGAAGCTTCTTTGCAAATTTAGATGGGGTCTCATCTCCATCTTCTTCCATTGCAAACTGGACTTGTTCTGGGAAAACATAAGCAATGGTATTGTTGGCATTTTGTAGCTCTGTTGATATGTGGTCATACCGTTCAGCTAATGCCCGATAAGCTCGGTAAGAGTCTTCAACGAAGTGTATCAGCTCTGGTCTCTTTTTGTAGTACATTTCAGCCCTCTTGGCAAAAGAGTCTCCATCTTCTTCAATAAGTTGGAGCACGTTTTGAACCTTATCTTCCATATCTGCAATTGAAGATTTGTGTTGTTAAGGCATGTTATACACATTGCGTTTATGCATGTTACGATCAATTGATTCATATATAGATGAAGGCATTTGACAAATTTATAAAGCAATGAGATGGAAATGAACTCCAGTAGTATCAGTTCCTCAGCAGAAGGTCCAAAATTATTTGACATTGCCGGAAGAGGTCCAGAATCTTATTAAAAACGGCCTAATATTGTGACTTGGTTTCTTTTAAGCAGGTTCTATATAATCAACATTAGACTTTTACCATATGTTACCATCACAAAATGAATAAACCTGGAAGTCATTGCCGTGCTTGACTTAACTGGAAAACTAAATGCATTGAAATGAGATCTTTTTCATGCATATGTAAGCCAAACATGTGAGATGTAAACCAATCCAGACTTTTGGGAAATATAGAAACTTGATCAAGCTGGTCTAATAGCGCATCTGGGCTTGGCCTTGCCTTTTTATAGCAAAAAAGAAAAGGAAAACAAATGTATTCTCAACTAAATTTGTTCTTCCAACAAGAACGAGCTTTGCAGAAATCAGATGGAGTGTATCATGCACGTAATGAATCGATTAGCATACGAAGTAGTCTAATTTCCTATTCAATCGTAAATCTCCCTCTACAGCGTTTTGTTAAATCCCGTGAATAAAAAATGAATGTGTGATTGCTACAACATGAGGTTTACAAAAGGCTCATTAATCCAATCACTAACATAACTAGACAAGAGTAAACACTAATAATTACCATGAAGGTTTTGCTCGAGCCATTTAGATTGCTTTGTTCGGATGTGGCTTGCCCACCACCACGAGTAAGCATTGCTTGCAGCTCTCTGCAACATATTACTGTTTCTTTCTTCTCTCTTTTGTTTCTCCAAATAAAAAATTAATATGTTGGATCATGCAGCTTTTCTCCTTCTCTTTCTTCAACAAGGGACAGACCAAACTACATGCAATGCAACGCTGCAAGTAAGTGCAGCCCTCCCCTCTTTCTCCCCCCCTTTCTCTAACAAAAGAGCACAACAAGACATGGAAACCCGAAACGTCGTACCCTTTTGTTTTGGAAAGACAGAAGAAGAGGGTTGTTGGTTGAGGTTTCAAATTGAAAGAAACAAAAGAGAGGATGCTCCAACTACATGCTAATAATGAGATGATGGAGGGGAGCCATTCCCGGATGGATTAGCTGTTGAATCGAGTTAAAATGAAAAGACCGAACGCCCAGCTGCCAATTTGTGATAGACAAGTGTAAGCATGGAATATGGATGGCACGGTTTTTGCTTTTCCAGGGTGTATATAGGACACCTCCCTTTTCTTTTCTAATCAATTTCTTTCTTTCTTTGAGTTCTCTTTACCCTTTCTTCCTTTTCTTCTTCTAATAATTATTATCAACAATATAAGCAACAAGACTTGCTCCATTCAAGTAAACTAAACTTATAGTCTCACACCTGTCATTACAAACAAAACTAAGAGATCAACTTTGCACTGTGCATTGTGAGTGTATTTACTGTGTATTCGAGCAATGTTTATCGGGGGAATTTGGACCATTCTTACGAGTTTTTCATGTGTTTCGTGCGTTATTCATGCAATGTATTCAGATCATTTTTCTTTCTTTCTTCTGCCATGCATCTCTTTCGACACGGTTGCGCTAGGTTGTAGGTGGTCAATGAGTTTTTGTGGCCTGTCATTCTTCTATCATTCTTGCAGTGTACCCAGTTGAGTGGTGGTTGTTGGGAGAGGGCGGGGCTGGTACAGTGAGGTTTGATTTGGGTTGGTTTTGCACGACATGTATTTTTGTCAGCGAATCTTTGTAATTAGTTAGTTTAAAGGTTTTATCATGGTTAGTATGAATATGAGGTTTTCAATCAATTTATAGTATCTTAACAAGAAAATTTCTATCAATCACAAGTAAAATTATATTTCATATATATAAAAATACTAAATCAAGGAAAAAAAAAGGTAAATAGAAGATTCAAAAGGCCTGTAACAATAAACATCAAGAGATAAATGAGCCGACTTGATATTTTGACATATAACTACGAAGAATAGTTTGCGGATTTTTCTTTTTTCGTATCATCATCTTCCGAGAGGATTCTTGGATCATAGGATTAAGAAGTTTATATTGAACATATTCGTTTCGTGAGTTTTCTTGTTTTTTTTTTTTTTTGTCTTGGAGACTTGGTGAGTTACTGTGTGGCTTCTTTCTAGGCAGGTAAGCTCCCTCTCATTGTGCTTCATTGGTTATTTCGCTCATTTGTTTTGGATTTTGCTTGATTTTAGGGGGTTCGGTTGGATTTGACTGCTAAAATTGACTTATAAGTGTTTTATCACCGCGCAACAAATCAAGAGAATGATAGCGGTGCCAGATCCAAGTAGGCTAGGGTGCTAGACCCAAGTTATTTGGGTCAGGTTGGGGCGCTACAAACCCAAGTTACTTGGGTTCGGCAACGAAACCAGACCCAAGTAACTTGGGCCTGACAGGGCACTAGGCCCAAATAACTTGGGTCTGGCAGGAGTGTCAGCCTAAGTTACCTAGGTCTGGAAAGTGATGCCTAACACAAATTTAATATTTATTATTATTATTATTATTAAATTTGAAAGAAAAATAATATTAGTATTGAAGAAAAACCATATATTTGATTTAAATGGTAAAATTAAAAACTATAAGAACTTGGGTCAGACATGTTTAATATTGTTATTAATATAATAAATGTTATTATTTTTGTTATTCTTAATATAATTAATAATGTTTTTTTTTAAAATATTATTACTATTGAAAAAAAAACAATAAATTTGATTTGAAGGGTAAAATTAAAAATTATTATCATTGTTATTATTATTAAATTTGAAAAAAAAAAGTGCCACACCCAAGTAACTTGGGTCCGGCAAGGGCTCCCGACCCAAGTAACTTGGATCCCATAAAAATCATTACTATTGAAGAAAAACCATAAATTTGATTTAAAGGGTAAAATTAAAAACTTATTATCATTATTATTAATAATATTAATATAATTATTAATAAAATTGAAGAAAAATATTATTACCATTAAAAAAAATCATATATTTGATTTGAATGGTAAAATTAAAAATTATTATTGTTACTTGGGTCTGGCAAAGAAACCAAACCCATGTAACTTGGGTCCAGCTAGGGTGCCATACCCAAGTAACTTGGGTTCGGTAGGGGAGCCAAACCAAAGCTACTTGGGCCCTTCAGGCGCTCCAGGCTCAAGTAACTTTGGTCTGGTAGTAGTGTTATGACCAAAAAACTTGGGTCCGGCTGAGGCGCCAAGCCCAAGTTACTTGGGGGCTGGCAATGGCACCGACCCAAGTTACTTAGGTTTGGAAGGTGATGTCATACCCAAGTGTTAATATTTATTATTAATAATATTAATTTTATTCTTATTAATATTATGACTACTATTACTACTACTATTATTATTAATAATTTTTTAAAAAAATACTATTACTATTGAAAAAAAAAACCATAAATTTAATTTAAATGGTAAAATTAAAAACTATAAGAACTTGAGTCAGATATATTTAATATTATAAATACTATTATTCTTATTCTTATTAATATTATTAATAAATTGGAAAAAAAATATTATTACTGTTGAAAAAAACCATGTTGTTTGTTAAATTTGAAAAACAAAACATCATACCCAAGCAACTTGGATCCGACTGGGGCTCCAAATCCAAGTAAATTATTGGGTCTAGTAGGGCGCTAGACCCAAGTAACTTGGGTCCAGTAAGGCGCCGGCCCAAGTAACTTGGGTCCGACGACTTTGGTGCCTACCAAGACCAAGTGTACCTTGGACTTGGCTGGCTGCTAAGTTCAAGTACCTTGGACTCGGTTGTTGGACTTAGCCGCCTGCAAAGTCCACGTGTATCTTGGATTTGATCAATTATCAAGTCCAAGTATATTGGGTCCAGTATTAATATTTTTTTAAAAAATATTATTACTATTGAAAAAAACCATAGATTTGATTTGAAGGGTAATAACAACAACAACAACAACAACAACAACAACAATAATAACATTATTGTTAATATTATTTATATAATTATTAATAAATTTGAAAATATAAACATGGTAGAAAAGAACTCGAGTCAACCTAGGTTTACTCTACTAACCAACCACCCGTGACATGAAATTAGGAGAAGAACATTAATTTTTTTTAAATGACCTAGAATTTTTTAAATGACCTAGAAAAAAGGATCAAAGTTAAATAAATAAATAAAACCCGAGTTATCCCGAGTTAACTTAACAAAACTGTGACCCGGGATAATCCTATAGAAAGGAAAAGTATAAAAAATAAAAGATCTAGAGACCTAATAATCCAATATCAACCTGGGTTAATTTGACTAATCAGCGACCCAGGATAACTCATGGGAAGGAAAGAAGGAAAAAAAAGTAGTGCCATTGTTCATCAACAAATTCCACTGCTAAATTTTCAACCTCTGCAACTCTATTTCTATGCGCTTCATATTACTATTGGTATTATAATTAATATTATAAATATTATTTTTGGGTCGGGCATTGCAGCTAGACCTAACATTCTTGGATCTAGTGTTCTAGCCAAACCCAAGACTTTTGGGCCTGCAGTGCAGTCAGACTCAACGCTCTTGGGCCTAGCCTTGTCGTCAGTCCAAGGCTCTTGGGTCTGGCCTTGCAGACAGACCCAAACCCAAGGTTCTTGAGTCTCAGTTTTTTTTTTTTGATATTTTTATGTCTGAAAAAGGCTGCGAGCCACTAAACTAGTATATCATAAAAGGTGTCATATCTTTGAAAATGTTGTATTTTTTCTTGTTTCTTTTGAGTATCTAATTTTCACATAAATAGTGCGTTGAGATAGGATTCGGTTACTGTCATGAAACAAAAAAGATGCAGACAATAAAAATAAAAATATTTTTAATTAAAGAGCTAGAAATAGAAATATAAAAATAAATTTGTTAATGCAATAATTTTAGAGTGAATTTTTTACTTTTAAAATAAGAGATGCAAATGAGACATATATCTAGAGACAATATTTATTACTTTTTATCCCTAAAATATCCCTATAGAATACTCTTTATTCCAAACTTATCAAATTAAGGTATGAAAGGATAAAAATTGTTATTATCATGGTTTTAAACCCAATTTAAGGGTTGATTTAGGATAAGGCCTGACTTAAGAGTCAAGAGTGTCAACCCCAATTTTTTTTTAAAAAGAATCAAAACGATGTTGTTTTGCCAAAAAAATATTTATTTTTCAAAAAACAAATTAATGAGTTTTTGACTTGGGTTTTGAATGGGTTGTGAGTCGACTTGGACTTTTAACCGTGTCAAATCAAGTCAATCATTCCTTTATTTTTTTCTTAAATCCGGATTAGTTAAGGCCTCCAGTTGTTATTAATAATGTATAATACAATAATAATCCATTATTAACTTTAATCATTGCTTATGTCGCATGTTCAATTATTTCTCTGACATTAAATACTTGGATTCTTTTGATCAGTAAAGATTTGCACCTAGGATTTATATAGTAATGTCTTTATACTCTCAATGTAAACACCACGGTTGTAAGTTCCAAATCATGCACTAGATAGTTAACCTCATCTAGCTTTAATTGCCTCAAAGCATAGATGATTTTTTCATGTTGCATCAAAACATACTGGAGACCCTTCCTAGAAGCATCATTATAAACTATAAACCATTCTGACCCTGAGAGAAGAGTCAATACTAGGACAGAAGTGAGCCTTCTCTTCAATTCCTGAAAGTTTTCCTCACACTTCTTTAACTATTCAAACTTCACTTCTTTTCAAGTTAATCGAATCAAAGAAGATGTTATTGTGGAATACCCTTCCATAAACCTCTTGTAGTACCTCCCTAACCATAATAAACTATGTATTTCTTTCATGTTTATTTGTCTTTCCCACTTTAACAAAGCTTTCACTTTCCTCAAATCCATAAATATCCCCTCAACTGATATTGCATTCCCAAAAAAATCACCTTATTCAACTAAAAATCACATTTACTTAGCTTTATATATAACTGATGATCCCTTAAAATCTACAATACACTCCTTAAATGTTGTTCATGCTCTTGAAAAAAGATTAAATAAACTAGTATATTATCTATAAACACCACCACATACTTGTCTAAATAAGATCAAAAAATTTAATTCATCAAATCCATAAATATAATCAAAGCATTTATTAACCTAAAAGTCATCACCAAAATTCATAACGTGTCCTAAAAATAATTTTTCATAACAATAATATAAGTAATACGAGGAATAAGCCCAATCTTTATTAATCTGTCAACAAAGGAAGTACACAACAATTATGTGTGTGCTATGCACAATTTATCCAACATGCTTTACACTTTAGGATATATATATATATATAAAAGTTATATGTCAAAATTGCATCTATAGATGTGCATAAATTCAGAATACAATCATGATTTTCTTTTGTTGCTTACATTGTCTTCATTTTTCTTTTAATTTATAGTTTTACTACAAATAAAGTTTTATTTCACAAAATTAATATTTAATTCATCACTAAAATATGACTCAACACTTTGTATATGTGAAAAAATACAAACCAAAAGAAATTTCAACATCTCATGCTAATGAAATCTGAAAAAATCTGAAAAGATGAAATTATAATTA
>Ga0307517_10005631_pt1 | contig 18791 bp, 9 predicted proteins | sample 23_EM_MG_FD_194515 | JGI IMG/M metagenome (GOLD analysis project Ga0307517, IMG submission 194515) | Populus trichocarpa ectomycorrhiza microbial communities from riparian zone in the Pacific Northwest, United States - 23_EM | ecosystem: Host-associated > Plants > Roots > Unclassified | place... | reverse complement strand
AAGCATAAAATAGAGAATTTTAAAGTGGAGAGTTTAATAGGTAAGTAAATAATGATTTATTATTAGAAGGGCCCATCTATTTAAAGATTACACTATCCATGCATTTAAACACTAAATAAAAAAAAATGTTTTGTAGGGGCTCGGGCCCCTGCCTGCCCCCCTTTAATTCTGCCCCTGGCGGATAGGATTCTTGGATTAAAGAGGTTTTAAATGTGTTGGGATTAATCATAAAAATATGATTAATAGGGTTCAAGAGTCATCACCTAGTATTATAGTCAATATGAAATCTAATTATATGGTTACTACAATAAATACAATGACATGTATAACAAACATGTAAGACTTAAACTATACCAAAGTTTAAATAACATACACATTTACATCACCATAATTAGTTATCGATAATTGTTAATTTAATCCGATAATGTCTTAGTTACATAACAAAATAAAGTGTCTAAAATTTCAATCTATAAAATTGATATTACAATATAATAGTTCATATTTTCCTATATATACACAAAAGCAATAAACTATTGATCAACCATGGTGAGTCCGTGAGGTACCTGTAAAGAAAATCAATAATATTTATTAAGTTTCAAGATAAATAGTTTGTTTGAAACTTTAAGAAAATATCCAAAATTTTCATCTAGACAATATTTAAAACCATTTTATATAATAATTCCAAAATTATTTTTACATAAATTTATTCAGCCTAAAACAAATCTTACAATATTCATAACATAATCTTGGTTGCTAATCAATCTAGCATTCTTATATGGAAGGCAATCATTTGATATTCCTTAATGAAAACCAGTCAATTCGACAAATCTAAAAAAGAGGCACGAAACGATGGATTTTCAGTTAGGAGCCGAAACATTTGATATGTTTCGGGCTGAGGGAAGAACGGAATGGGAATCAATTTCTGGTGGTTCATCGTGGGGTTTAGCTGATTTGATGAAGCATAACAAGTCATTTGTTAGTGTGAAAGGAACCTCCTACGGGTTTATATATACGAGGTAAAATAATTATTTATTGAAGAAATTGCATATTTAAATAAAATCACTAATGTTATTTATTTATTTAATAAATTTTTTTAAATAGATATGGCTGTCAAATTTGATAAAACAGTAACCCCTCTAATTAAATGAGCAATGTCGATTCTAGTAAAAGGCTGCTCACTAATCAATGCAGGTTCTTCGTAAACTGAAGCACATTGGGGCTTCTCAACCATAACTTCAACATTACACATTAGAGTTGGTTCACTAGGCTGTTAGTTATTAATATTGTTTCTCTTTTTCTCAAAAAAGAAATCAATTTTTCTTATTTTGTTCATCTTTCAACCTAAAATCAAAACATCATAAATTTTTATTGTTTTCTATTTTAAAAATAAATACAAATAACGATGTGTTGAAGCAATAATCAGAACCAAAAATAAATTTTTACATGTAAACCATACTGACATATTAAAGCAAAATTAACATAATTAAAAAAAGAAATTGATATATAAAAGCAAATCTAACATTTTACAAATTTCATCCTTTTAGGCCCAACCAATCAATTATTCAATATTTCATCATTTCATTAATTCAACTCAATGAAAAAACATTATTCACATGATCATACACACATTTATAACAAAATTAATAGACAATATTAATTTCTAGTATAAATGTGTTTTTCTATTTCAAAACCCTCTTTTTTCACTCTTAAACCTTACTACCTAGTCCTTCAAGGTGAAAGGAATGAAGAAGAATTGAAAATGTTATTTTCTCTCTTGCTGGACACCGTCAGGTTAGAACAGGGACAATAGTCTTTTCTTAAAATAGTTAGACAATTTCTGATTCTGGAAAAATACAATTTTTGCATATAAACTTACCTTTTTACCTTTTTAACTCTCTTTCCCTAATTTATTCTATTTATTTACTTATTTCATTTAATTACACCATAATTTCTATTATATTATTACTTTTAATCTATCCTGGGGTTTACAAAAGGACCAAATTTAACTAAATCAGGAGTCAAATTGAGAGAGATTAAGAGTTTAATGGTTAATTGAGGACCAAATTGCATAATCTAGAAATCAAGGATCCATTTATAAAAGGCACGCGAATAAAAGGATTCCAATCAACATTTTCAGGGATGCAATTGCATGAACGAAAAGGTTTTCATGTTAATAAAGGATGCATGTGCCAAAATTCAAAGTACAAAGACTATAATGGAAATTTTTGAAGCCCAAATTAAAAACCTAATTTTTATGATTTAGGCAAGGCGACATGTCATTTGAGTTTTAATGAAAAATAGGATGACACTTTATTTAGTCATTGTTCTTCTTTTTCAGCATAAAAGACTAATTGAGAGCCACCTTCAGACGAATAAATGTGGTGTCTTTGAACATTTTAAAAGCTCTAATTGGAACCGAACATCTAAGAAACACTTTATCAATAAGGATTAGTCATCCTCATAAAAATATTATACCATAGTTTTCAGACCCAGCCTAGTGGTCATCTCGGTCCAAGGCCCGGGTTCCGGGTGTTGACCGGGTCACCAGGTCGCCCCGGTCAATTCTTTTTTAAAAAAAAATCAAAATGACGTCGTTTTAGTAAAAAAAAAAACAAAAATCAACAGGGTGCAACCAGGTTTTTGACCGGGTCTTGCCGAGTCACCCTAGGTTTTGCCTTTTTCTATTTTTTCTTAAATCCGGCCCGGTTCCAGCCCCCGGTCCCGGGTCGACCCGCTAGGCCGAGTTTTAAAACTATGCTTTATAAACTATTTATCTAAAAAAACTTGCTAATATCTTATCCTTAGCCAGCCTCCCTTTCCTTGAAAAATTCAAGCTGATCAAAAGCTAATCTTCCAATTAATAAATATGAAGTTATGGACCTCCAAATTGAGTGTGACTTGTTCCCGATGATAGATGTCTCAGGTCCTTTATTGGAACGTTTACATAATTTCCATGATTAATTCATCATAGCACCTTACCCAAATAATCTTGACTGAAAAATAAAGTCACGCATAGAAGAGTAAGCTTTGAGGCTGCATTCTTTTGATAAGGTTTATTGTATAAAGAACAAAAGGAAACCATACATCGTAACTTTTTGGGAAGCTTATAAAAAACAGGGGTGAAATCTTTCATTACCACCTATATTTGGAAAGCTACCAAGAAAATGGTGAGTGGTTTTGTAACTTTCTAGTTTTGTTATGGCCTATAAAAAAGAGTGTCTTTCGAGAGAAAGAAGGGGAAGAGAACAAAAGAGAAATTCCAGAAAAAGAAAAAGAGGAAAACAGTAAGCATAAGTGAGAAAAAAGAAGATAAGAAAAGGAGTAGAGGAACAAAGGGTTGAGAAGGAGAAAGAAACAAGAAGAAAAAGAGTAAGAATATACTACTTGCCCTTTTATGAGAGGGTGTAGCTCAATGAGCACACCCCTTCTCAATGCCTTTTAAATCCTTACTTGAATGTTTATTATTTATCTATTGTAATTAGTTGTTGTTTAATGGAAAACATATGTGTTTTAATATATCTAATAATGTCTTGAAGTAATATGCATGTTTTGACATGTATGTTCAAAATGGTATTGGATGCATAACTTGATTTTTTTAGGACTATTATTGTAATGATATTAGTTTGTTTAAATGATAGCCAAATATGTTTTAATGTTTAGGCTGGTCACTGGATCTGTTTTGATTTCATGTGTTGATAAGTGATTTACCAAAATTATAGTCATAAGTTATTTTTGGTGAGAAGCTAAGTTTAATCAAGCTATGTTTATGATAATGTTGGTTAAAAACAAATGTTAGAATCAATATAACAGTGTTTAGAGTCGAAGAAATACACTTTTAAAGTTTCGTGGTTAATTTGGTTTAATTATTGCATTGTTTTTTTTTCTTGAGTGTTTTTATGGTTCAAACAAGTCATTATGATTATGTTTGAATTAAAGTTGTCGGGTTTAGGCTATTATTTTAGGATATTGGTCATTTTATGGGTTTAAAGTTGTTTTTGGGTTTTTCCAAGTTTCTAGGTTAGTGTTTATAGGTTGTCATTTTGATTATCTTGCAAATTGATGTTTTTGGCTTGTCTTGTATGTTTTGATCTAAATCTATACCCATATACAAGTGTTCCTTGTCCACAATCAGTCATTTTAGCGTTTGGTTTGGATCAATAGATCATTTAAACCTAATGAAGACTTGGGTTTAAGTTTAAGCCGTTTTGCTTGATTCAAGGAATATTTGACCTTTTTTATTCTCACTCGATGTGTCTTTTAGCTATATTTTTACATGTTCTCTTTTTTTGTGTCTTTAGTGTGATGTGATTTGGTCTTTATCTTTAATTTGATTTCTAGGTTCATATGGTGTTTTTCGTGTTTTTGAGTTATTCAACCAAAAATCAACATTTTGATCTTCAAGAAATTTGTTCTGATTATGGGTCTTGTTTTTGGGATTTGGGTTAGGCAGGGAAGCCTAGTTCACGTGACTGGGTTGAGCCTTTTTGGTGGTTTAAGGCTTTTTTTAGCAAGACAAAAATCCACCAAAGAAAAAAAAAATATTTGGGTCTTTAAGGCGTGTTTGGAAAACATGCCTAGTGTTTTTTTTCACAACCTTTTTGTTTTGGTGTTTTGCCAAACATGCCTTAGTTTAATTTTGAATTGATTTTTAGATTTTTAAAGGACTATTTTATAATTAATATTGGGTTTTTATACTATTTTAATATTTTTTTATTTAATATCTGAGATTGTGAACTTATATGTAAAACACTTTTTCAATATTAAATAAACCATTTTTTTTTATCAAAAATAAAATTCTTCTTTCAAAAACAAATAACATATTTATGTTTTAAACTTCATCCAATCAAGTTTTTTTTTAAAAATCATGTTTGTATTTTTAATAAAAATTAAAAAAAATATGAAAAGAAATAGAAAACAAAAAAAACATATTGCATGATTAAACATTTCCTAAAAATATCAAAAATTCAAAAAACAATAGTTTTTTATATTTTACATGCATCTTGGATTTAATAAAAAACTTATGAAGCCAAAGGAGGACATGACCCAAATTTTAAAAATACAAAAAAACCAATTTTGTTTATTGAAGTACATAATAGATGAATCTCTTTATCTCTCTTCTCTTTTTGTTTATTTTTAATATTCATGAATTACAAACTTATATAGAAGATCTATTCCTGGTATTAAATAAGACAAAAACAAAAGTACAATGAAATTTTATTTGATTTTTAATGGCTAAACTTGTCCTATAAAGCCACGATTCACCTTATTGAGGTGGATCCGGTTTGACCAATAGACAAAGCAATGAATAGTAAAACACAATGAGGCTTAAAAAATAATCAGACAAATAAATAATGCAATTTACTTTATGTAAAATGTATTATGAATGATACTGTCTTTTCCATATACAATCGATCTATTACTTAGACTCTGAAGATCAATTGAGGTTTTTAATAATCAAAATATTAGGTAGTGACTCCAAACTTTTTAAATTATAAAAATAATAACAATTCCTTGTTATTTCCACATATAAAAAATCCCGATTCAAGAGAACAATCATTATAAAGCTGCACATTAGCCGTACAAGGAATTATTATATGTTTCATAATACTATCAACATTTATTTGTTCTAAACACATTATTAATTAATTGTGAAAAAATATAATTAATTCCATTGTAATGTAAGTTCATATCATATTTTTGTTAATAACATAAATTATTAGAGGCTGCATTCTGAGTCAATGTAAAAAATAGTCGGATTCAAAACCAAAGCTGCTTATCTACTGCTAATTGTAGCTGTAAACTGGGACTGGATTGATTTGTAAAACTCAATTATAGCTGGCAATGAATTCTACCACCAGTTTATATATATATATATATAAAGAAAGAAAGAACAGAGAAAAGGATGGGGGAAGAGGACAGAAGCTTCAGTAGGAAAAGATCAGTAGCGTTTGGCACAAAACCTCATGATTTGATGGGGGGATTAAGGGACGTCGATGTATAATATCGAGGAAGCTAGCTAGGGTGTTTTCTTTGGTAACCGTTGGATTACGTAAATCTTTTTTAGCGTCATGTTGTCGTCAAAGACTAGATTGTTTGACTGCAATTCGTGCTTACCTTCAGAGACAGTAATGGTGAGTTTGTCAGCGAGGTCAATTTTTTTTTTTTGAATTTTAATTTAATTTAATTTATATATTTTTAGATTGTTTTATATGTTGATATTAAAAATAATTTTTTTTTAAAAATAAAAAATATTTTAAAAAATAAAATTTTATAACACATATAAGATTTGACACTATATTCACAAACAAATACCAATTTTATATAAATTTCCAATTACTACCACAAAGTCCACCAAAGTAACTAAGCAGAGCTTGTTGAAAACCAGGAATAAAGTGGGATCTGTGTACGATTCAGTCTTGGAAATTTACGTCTGAGTGAGAGTCATAGGCGTATGATGACATACAAATGGTCTTTCATCATGTCAATCACATAAGAGGTTTTGAATTATTATTTTTTTTTGAATTTTTGTTATTGACAATAAAAAAATTATATTATTTTTATACAAATATCATTAGTTATTTTATGAATATATTTTGAAGAAAAATATACAAGATAAAACCACATTTAATCATATTGAAAATATAAGAATATCTCCATCCAAGCTATAATCTTTTTATTCTCTCATTATTATATATCCCTTTATAAAATAACAGCTACCAATGATTTTTAAAATAATATAAAATAGTTTTAAGAGCATAAACGTGAATTATCGAACATTATTCATACTAGTTTTATGCCGTTAGCTCATGCAATACAACAAAATAGTGATATCGCAAGGAAAATAAGTTGTTTTCTTGAAGTTTCTGAAGTAAAAACTTTAAAAGAGGGTTGCTAGGGTAATGCCTGATAGACGAGGACCCAAATTCTTTTGGTTGGGGATCTAATTGCAAAGTAGATGATAATTGGAGGATAAATATGTCCTTTGCTATAAACTCTTTCAGTTAATTACCATTAAAAATTAATAACACATAATGTTAAGAGCGCAGTGTGGTTGTGCATTACATGAGAAAATACATGTTACAATTTGGCTTTCAATCCAAGGAGATGTGAAAGTGATGAACCAAAATTTTATCAAATATATATATTTTCTAAAAAATTACAGATCAAGAAAAAACATGAGTATAATTTTTTAAAATTATTGAGTATGTTAGGTTGGCATGCGCCAACACCAAACATGTCGTAGTGGAGACGTGCTGGGTTTGGCCAACGCCAGACCCAAATCTTGGCAATCGTTGCTAGCTTGGCAGTTGTTGCTATTAGGGTGTCCAACAACTTGGCTTAGAGCTGTCAGACCAATAAAATGGGCTTGGCGCTTAAATTTTGAGGATACTAAGCCCATGGATTTTTATCATCACACCTCAGGCATGACCAGATTCGTTACACTCATGGATTCAAACATAATACTTGAATCTAATGCCATCAATTCTATAAATTTTTATATAAATCATAAATGAATTATTTATCAACAAATAAACTTAATTAAACAAGTTTATACTCCACCAATACGATTAGATGTATTAAAGTCTCTTATGACCCGTCATGTCTTGATCTTTTAGTTTGATAAAATGAAAGAATTACAACTCACAATACAACTCAAAATATTACAAAGGTGAATTGTTTTACACACCAGCTCTTCCTCTCCACAAAAAAGAAGACTCATGGATTATAACTATGAGTCTTTCGAAACAAAGATTCACAATCTTCATTCTTTACTACATACAGATTTGAGAGTATCTCTCTCTATAATATTATTGTATTTTATCTTTCTAAAAAAAATTTACTTAAGCATTTGAGAATCTCCACATCCATCAAAAGGGATCCTTTACATGTACTAGCCACAAGCCTCTTTGATCTGCTAAACATCAAGTATAAGCTATTAATTATATTGGCTATAAAGAATCGATGAAATTATTAGAACTATTTTATTAACCGATTATTCAACTTAAAAGCCTTATTTCTAAGTATCTTGAATTTGTGGGACGTGATCTGAAAGTAAATGGTAAAAGTAATTTCAATCAATATTGCATCAAATCAGAAAAAAAAAAAACCAAGATATTCTCCTACCATGAAAAGGTACACAATAAAAAGAAAATGAATACTTTTTTTTAATTATATTTCTTAGATTAAAGGCCAATATGTATATTAAGTTTGGTGATTATAATGTTTTATTGGCTTTTATGACACAAAATACCTGCTAGTCTTTAAGTGATGGAGACACCTATGTCTTTCATGTACACTAGTTGTATGTTCCACGTTACGATGAAATTATAATTTTAATTATTTGATTATTCAATTGTTTAGTAGTTCTATTAACTTTCTTTATGTGTTATTATAATTTTTATAATTATATGTATCTGACAAATATTTTACCCAAAAAATGTTTAACCTAAATTTTGTATAATTTTATAGCGTTTCATTTTTTTCCCAACTTGATATCAATTTTTATATATTTTTACTAATTAAAATAGAATTTAAAGAATTTATATCTTGAAACTAGTTAACAATATTTTTAAAAAAATATATAATACATTTTGTTTTTTCAATATATATGGGATTTTTTTTATTATTCTTGATTTGTAAAGAAAAACTATTGTATTATTTGATTTTATAACTTTATTAAGAAAAAGGCTAAATTAAAAATAATATGAAATCCAATAATATATAAGAGAAATCTTGTTCTATCATAAACTTTTGAACAACGTGAAAAATCTTGATATGAGTTGATCTAGCATAAGAAATTGATTTCTTGATTTTTTTTGCCTTTACATCTTATCAGAAAATGAAGTATGTATTTTAAATTAAAGCATGATCTTTCTATTGTTTAAGAAAAAAGTTTACAATAAACCTATATAAAAAAAATCGTGATTCAAAGTATTTAGTTGAAAATATTTTTTCATATTTGTTCTTTTTTCAACTTGGTATAAATATTTTTTTTATTTACATAAATGGTGAGATGAACCTTGATGATCTCCTAAAAAATCTATTAAGCTTAGAAACAAGATTTATGTGTTGGATAATTAATTAATCATTTAGTTCTAACAATTTAATCCATTTTTCCTTATCAATAATGGCTGGTAGCATGATGTGGGAAGTCAAGGTGGCTAGTATCATTATGTGAAAAGTCAAAGTGGTTGGTAGCATGATATGAAAAGGCAAAGTGGCTGGTAGCTGGTGTGTGGTAAACCAATATGACTGGTAATTGGTAAATGGCACTTGATAAGTAAAGGTGGTTGATGGTTGGTAAATTGAGGTGAGTGATGCATGGTATCTACAAAAGGTCTCAACTGGTGGATATGAGACGCTCATATGCTTAGGTAAGTATATTTGTAGTGAGAGAAAGTGTGTGATGATATTTTAGAGAGAGATGCTCTGAAAATATAGATGCAATTGAGAATGAAGATTGTAAACTCTTTATCTTGGTGGTTTATAGGGTTATTTATAACCCTTGAACCTTATCATTTTGTGGAGTGAAATGGCTAGAGAGTCATTTCATCTTTTTAAATTAATCTTGAATCATGAACAATATTTCACTTAGCCTACCCAAGACACCATAACCACACATGTTTTTCACTGAAATTTTCCAGCTAAGATATGAAGATGTGGTAGGCCATGAGAAACTTTTGTATATCTAGGGATATAGGTGGAGGAGGATCCAAGCTAAAATGGCTTGGGATAGTGAAAAATCACACCTAGCATGAGAGGCGAGGGTGGCGCGCGATGTGAGGAGCTTCAGACGCAGAGCCACGGCCTAGTAAAATCACAAGGGTTAGGTGTTGGCCTTAAGCTATAAGTCCAAGCCCAAACAATACCTAACTTTGGGTTTAACAAAGCACCAGGACCAAGAAGGGTCTAGCCTAGTGGTGCGCGGGGCAAGGCCTACTGGAGGTCATGTTTAGTAAGGTGGCATGCCCATAATATTTGGGTTTGGTTGGGTGTCATGCCCATAAAGGTCGTGCCTGATAGAGTGTCATGCCCATGGTATTTGGGCCTGATAGGGATATAGGGCCCATGGGGATTGAGCCTGGTATGGGTGTCGAGCCCATGGGTGTTTGGGTCTGATAGAGTGCCCGGCCTATGATATTTGAGCCCAGTAAAATGCCCAATCCATGGTGCTTGGTCTTGATAGGGTGCTAGGCGCATTGTGCTTGGATCTGGTTAAGGTGCAAGGCCCATAAAGGCTAGGCTTAGTAAGGTGTTGGTTCCATAGTGCTTAGGTCTGGTTAGGGTGCTAGGCCTATATGGGTTAGGCCTGGTACGGTGGTAGACCTATGGTGTTTCAACTTAGTAACGTGGCAGACCCATGAGGATTGAATTTGATAGGGTGTCAGACACATGGTGTTTAGGCTTGGTAGGGTGCCAGATCTATGAGGGTTAAGACTAGAGGTGATCATTTTTGGTTCGGTTCGGTTTTTACCTAAAAAATAACCAAACAGAATTTTAAAAAACAAAACCAAAATCAAACTGAAACCGGTTCGAACCGACCAGTTTCGGTTTTGATCGGTTATTTTAGGACAAAAACCGTAACCCAATCGACTCATTTTCGATTCGGTTTGGTTTGGTTCAGTTATTTTACATTAAAAACAAAAAAAAAACTATATTGTTTTTTGGGTTTTTTTTTTGTAATTTCCAATGGGTTTGGTTTCAGTTTGGCTTAGTTTTTTTCGGTTTGACTCGGTTTTGTTAGGTTTGGCTCGATTCGGTTCGGTTCGAGGCTTATTAAACTGATATAGAATCGAACCGGTCGGTTATTTAAATATTTTAATCGGTTTAATTATTTTTTTTTACAGTTCAATTTTTTTTATTATTTTTTTTCGGTTTTCTCAATTTAACTATTCAATTTTTTGATTTTTTTTACTTACCCTTAATTAAGACCGTTAATGTGGCAGGCCAGGGTCTAAGACCCAATTTAATCCTAGTCCATCAAACATGATGATATACATGTTTAATTTTCTGTAGTGGATGTCAAAATTTTATTGGTTAGAACTTAAGTATATTGACACATAAGCAATCCATATATCAATAATCATAACACCATTTTGAATTGCATTATTCTTTAGAATCTTATATAAGAAAACGAAGGAGGATAAAAAAACTAAACATTTAATTTTTTTTTTAAAAATAGATCAGATGCCCATTTTTTATACATTCAAGGAAAATGTTATAGTTTTACTATATCTTACATATATCTTACATTTTCATGCTACACATGTTCAAGGTCTGTTAGATGGAAGGTCTTGATTACGTACTGATTTTATTAATGTTAGGGATTCAAAGATCTCTTCTTCTTCTTCTTCTTCTTCTTCTTTCCAAGGACCCCATCTGTGACCTAGGCCAAGTTTAAGCTTGTCCCAAAAAATATCAAATCTGGGCACTAATTTGGACACGAGCTTGTAGAATGAACAGATTGAACTTTACTCTCAAGTTATTGCTAACATGATGTATAATATTGATAAAATCCAAACCAATGCTAGTTAATATTTTACTCTTAAAATAAGTAGATGGTTAGAATATTTTTTTAAAAAATTGATAATTAATTTTTCCTTATAAAGAAATCCAACCTATTGGTTTCAAAAATCATATATAGTTCAAATTTCACAAATATAATTAATACATATATTACCTCTAACTTTAAAAAAAAAAACTAATCCGGTCTGAATGAATACAATGCCATGCATGTACCCAAGCGAACATGTAAATATTGATTTATATTCATAAACAAGGAATTCATGATTTTTCGGTACTCTCATATTCATGCATAAAGCTAGGCAGAAAATGAGTCGGAACGGCCGCAAACACAACATCGGATTTATACAGAAAATAATAAGTGGTCCAAATCAAATCGATCTGTCCAAATCTTGAAGTCAATCTTCTATTCTTGTGCTTTGCTTACTACTCCCACGCAAAAACCCTCAAGCAGAATCCCTCTTGCACACAATCACGAGTATATATATATTGCTGCATTGACTGGTTTTGCTTGTCTTTATATAGGGCATATTTCAATGTGCTAGAGGAAATTAATTAATATCATCTCCTCCTTGCATGTTACCATGATATTTGAAGAAACATTCACTAGGAACAAAAAAGAATGTCGGTCTAGATTACTCAAAGCAGACTGCATGAGAGATAGATAGAAAGAGAGGGATTGTGCTCCCAAGAATGCTTAGTGAAGCACGCGAATGTTCGTGTTTTTAACTCTCGGGACTCGCATTTTCCTCTTTGCAAGGAGTGAAATTGACCATTTACCTTGGCGTTTTGAGAGGGCAGGGAAGAGAGAGTTGAGTGTGACAAAATCCCAAGAAGAAACCAGACAAAGAAGGTGTGCCATGATGATATCTTTATGATTTTTGTACTTTGATGGTGTTTATATTCGAGTAAGTGATCTCTATTTAAATTGCTAGTTTCATGACTTGTCGAAAAGTGTAAAGTGCATAAACACCACTACATATTTTTATACGTGTTTCTCTTTCGAGTCAATTGATAGAGCCTCTCTTGAATATACTTCCATGGTTTTGCTCCCTCTTCGCAAGGTTAGTATTGAAGGAAATATGAACAATGGTTACAGAGAAAGCTGGCGAATAACTCAAAGTGTTGTCATTTAAAGTTTAGGTTTTGGATTTGCTTTTCAATGACCACAAGTTCGAGTTATCTTAAAGAGCAACTGGAAATTTATATAATTGTTAACTTCAGGATCCGTAAGATTAATCGAGATACGTATAAGCTGGCACAGACATCCATGTTAATCTAAAAAAAAAAATGAATTTGACTTGAAGATGCTACATTAATTAATATGATATTATGTTTGTTTTTATATATTCAAAATATAATTTAAGATGGAGTTCCACTCTTAGATAATATGATATTATGTTTGTTTTCAGAAATTCAAAATATAATTTAAGATGGAGTTCCACTCTTACATAAAATTGGAGAAAGTAAGGTGTGGAGATGAACATTATGTTATTGTCGAAAGGCTTGCTTTTTCTTTTTTCCTTTTTTTTTTTGTGTTAGAAAAGAGAGTTTGTGCTCTAAGATTTACAAGAGGTAGAACGCTAATATGAATTGAGCTAGATAAAGAAGCCGTGATAGGAGGTCAGCTACAGGCAAATATTCACATTTTAAATCGATATATAAAATATTATTTTAATATATTTTTAAATAAAAATTATTTTAAAAAATAATCGCTATTAAACTTCCATAATTATAATTTTAATGTTTGGTCTCCACGCAGTTCTGGCCTTATCTACCTTCCATCCCGTTCCTGAAGCAGTTGGGTTTCGGGTCGGATACTTAAAAAAGTCTTGATGTGTTTTAGCTTTAGGTTAGGCCACGTCAGGTTGGAATTGTTAATAGCCTTTTTTCTCCTGTATTGTCCAGCATGGACCCACATAGCTGACGTGGCTGATGATATGTAGACTGCTGATAGTATGGCTACGTTGCCGATGACTGGACCGGTTATGTGGATACGGAAGTGCTGCTTACGTGTTTGGTGATGAGATCTGAGTTTCGGGTTGACCCGGCTAACATCGTGGGTTGACGGGTAAAGAAGACGATCTAGAATGTGTAGTGTGTGGAGAGACCAAGTCAGAGACGTTGAGGACTATTTTGATCTCTTTTTTTTACATATTTTTCACTATTGTGTTTGTATTGACGTGTTCTTCGTATATTCAAAACATATTTTTGAACGTTTTGAATTATGAACAAAGATTAAACACGCATTTTTTCCTAACAATGCTATAATGCCACGTTTTTTCTAGTTTAATATTTTTTTTACGAGAAGAACAAAACCATCATTAAGTGTCCAATGAACAAAGTTTTTACAAGGAGTATTAGTTTTTGTTAACAAGATCGCCTATGGCTTCTTCATCTCTGCCGACACACTGGTAAATGGACGTATTTTCTATTGGTTTTGTGCTACCATATCTCTGAAGGGTGTTTTCTAACGTTATAAAGAAGTACAAGTAGAAAACCAGAGGTCTCCCAAGGTTATTGTGTTCTGTCATATTCCTTTGCCATCTGCACATAAATTTCTGTAATTTTCAGAAATTTAAATTTTCTGCAACCTTTTTTGCCTACGTTTTTATTAGTTAATGGAGGGGTTGTGTTGTGTGCTCTCTTTTTTCCCCTATAGTAGTTGATATTCTCAGGGTAGCTTTAACGTACGGAGTTTTCCACCTTTATTCTGTCTAATAAAATCATAGGACATGGAAAGAATCAGAGATAATAAAAGATTAGGAAAATCTGCTTGATGTGGTTCAATTAGAGCTGCATAAAACATGAACTCCAATTATGATCATACTAATCGATGAAAAAACCTTGCCCTCACCACTTTCTTGTCTAAAAACAGGTCTGGTTTATTACATTTTGGATAATTTCATCTCCTGAAGTTGTAAATGTTTTTGGCAGAATCATCACTCATCCAGCATTTCTTTAGTTGAAAAAGAAAAGTAGCTATCGAAATGGTTCGGGGGCTCGTACACGAAACAAGAGATCACATCTCTGAGCGTAATCACGCCCACAACTTCTTCAGATTGGTTAACCACATGAATCCTGTGACCTGACCTGGAAGAAAGAGCATGGATCAAGCTACCAAGAGTTGCATCAGGCTTGCAGGTAATTGGTGGGATGACGCTTCCTGTTCCTTTGGTTGTTGAGACGATGGCGTTCATGAAGTCCATAACGGTATGCTGCCTGAAAAGAGAGAAAAATTGGAAGAAGTGAACTTGGATAAAGCAGACTTCACCAGTAACATGCTTAATATCCTCTACACTACCTGAAATTGGAGAAAAGCTCAGGCTTGAGCAGCAAGTGTCTGATGTCCCGTATGCTGAGATTTCCAATAATCTTCTTATTCGGTCCCTCTACTACAGGAAGACCACCAATTTTGTTATCTTTCATTTTCTTGAAAGCTTCCAAGATCAGTTCACCACTCTGGACACTAACAACCTGGCCAGGAAGCAGAATAACACACTTGAAGAAGTCCAAATTGAGAAGTCGGCCACGAGAAAACTAATCAGGAGAACATGTACCTCGTTAGCAGACACAAAAGGAAGGCCTACATTTGAAATAGGTTGTGCAGCAATGCAATCAAACCAGTCTCTTCCCTTGCATCCCTCCAGACCTTGAACAATTGCAGATTGAGTTATGAAGTTCTGAATATCAGGTTTCCCTGGCTCGATCACAGGTACATTTCGCAGCCGATATTTTGAAAGTAGAAGTAAGATGCTCAACATTGAACTGTTTGTTGTGACTGGAAGAAAAGGAGACCAGCGGTATGAAGTAATAATCGATCCCACCTTTAGCCAACCAGAAAAAATAAAACATAAAATACAGTTAGCCTTTCCCAGATGGCTAGAAAAAGACTGAAGCTTCTTTCTATTCCCTGTCAAGGTAGTCCTCAAAATGTATATGTAAGTTATGAAAAGGTATCTTGAACACAGCATTCTGAAATTGAACTTACAGTGGTTGACTTGAAGGGTTCTTCTTGAAGAAGAACTTTGTAGAAATCCTGCCCCAAGTTGTCAGCAGCTGTCGAGGCGTCTTTTCCAGCTCCTTTTTCTGCAGCAACACCACCAACTACAGCAGCACCTACTGCAGCAGCAGTTAGCCCAGCAACCGCAACAGGACCTGTTAAACCCAATGCTACTGCTCCAAGAGCACCGACAGCTCCAGTACCTATGCCAGCAGCTGCTGCAGAAGTGGCTGCTAAAGCAACAGCCGCGAGCTCAGCACTCTCTAATACCCAGAGGACAATTGCTGAGTAATCTATGATTCCGAGGTACCTATCTCTCCAATCCAAACTGTCCCCAGCATCTACTTTTTTTACAGGGGCAGCCATAATGTTGCATTCAGATAAAATTCTAACAGCATCAGCAACCGACGAATCCGCTAAAATTTCAATGACTGCAAAGATTGAGTTGTGAAACACCTTCTAATTAATTAAGAAATATTGTTTGTCAGACTAACTGTAAAGGTAAGAAAATTTTGCAATCACCTTTGCCACCTGGAACTGGTGGGAATGATGAAGCTGGAATCTCTGCAAATGCAGCAGTTAAGGTCTCCTGTAATGAAAACGGCAACTTCTTTCTGGACTGTATGTTCTCAAAATATGAATCACAGATTGAAAGTTCTGAACTTTTTGTAACCTGTTGTTTTCCTGCCATATCCACACCCTGCGCATAGAACAACTTGGGCAATGAAAGGGATGGTAGGCCTAATAGGTGGTTTAAGTTCCTAGCCCATAAGAAATCATGGGTTAAAACAATTCAATCACCCCATTGAACATTGCACCCACTGAATTGTCTTCACAAAAATGAAGACCCAGATCTCATAACCTTAATCTGCTTGGATTCTGACATATTATAACAATTTTCCAATGTTATACCTGAAAAGGCTACAATTTTGTTTCCTCCTATAATTAAGTTCGACAATTTAGTAGAAAAGATGTCAAGACTTATTCAGTCATGAATGCTCAGCATGGAAATTAAGCTCTCCTCGTTTAGATTCAGAAACAAAAACCAAAAACAAAAACCTAGTATCATATCATTAAAAGAAAAGGAACATTCAGTGGTCGATGCAACCATGATCATAAAAAAAAATATATGCTAAAGATGGATCTTGTATAAAAAGATCAATTCCACAGAAACATACCTGCAAGCTTTAAAAAAATTCTGTGTTAAGAAGTTGGATTGGGGTCCATTCTTTGGCAAAAGCTTATGCCTACCCATTCCTCAATTCACTGATTCTACGTGGCACTGCCATGTGTTGGCATTACGAAGCTGGAAGAGTTAGAGCTGAGCACGTGTAATAGTTTTTTGCTTAAATACCTTTTTGGAACTGGAATGCATATTCACTAACCCGACTTAGGCAACTAGTTGCATATTAGTGTACCGGCCCACTCGTTTGATAGCGGGTTAATAATAATGTTTTATAAATATAGAAAAATTATTTTATATTTTAAAAAATGTTTTTAAAAAAGTCTTGAGTCGGTAATACCAGACCCAAAAGCCTTAAATCTGACAACCAAAATAGATCCAAAAGCCTTGGATTACCTCAAATATTTGTGTCTAACAGTCATGCCAAACCCAAAATACTCGGGTCAAAATGCTTCAATCGGAGAAGCACAACTTGGTTGCAACATCAAGTTGTGTTATTTTTTTTTATTTTGTTAATTATGATAATTTATAAAGTTTTTTTTTATTAATTATAGATTTATAAGAAAAAACATGATTACTATAGCATGTTTGTTATTGCATTTCAAAAATATTTTTGAAAAAAATTAATTTTAATTTTAATTTTTTCTTTAGTTTGATTTTTTTTATATTTTCAAATTATTTTAATTTATTAATATTAACAATAAATTTAAAAAATAAAAAATATTATTTTAATATATTTTTAAATAAAAATACTTTTGAACAAAAACTATATCGGTAACAATCATAAAATAGAATTTCTATTGAAGGAATAACAAATTCATAAACATAAAAAATGAATTATTCAATGGGAAGACATGATTTAAATTTTTAGATCTAAAACATTAAATTAAATTTTTGTGAAGGTTTGTTATTAATAAATTATTTATATTTCGCTAATAAATATTTTTTTACCCACGTTACTTGGGTCTGACAAGCATGTCTGACCCAAGTTTACTTGAATAATCATAAAAATAACAATAATAATGAATGATCATAATAATAATAAGAACAACAACAACAATAATCATACTAATAATAGAAGATAGAATTATTTCAATGCGAAGATATTATTTGAATTTTTAGATCTAAAACGTTAAATTAGATTTTTATGATAATTTTTTTTTATAATAATGAAGATATATATTTGCTTAGGTCTGGCAACCATCTGTGATGCCAGACCCCCGCGAATGGGTCTGCAGACTAGGCGCGCGGGACTTAGATCTGGCTCCGTTGTCAGACCCAAGTTTCTGGGTCTAACTCCCCTAATAATAATAATAATAAACTTGCTTAACCCAAGTTTTTATAGTTTTTAATCCATTCAAATCAAATTTATAGTTTTTTTTAATAGTAATAAATTTTTGTTCAAATTTATTAATGATGATAATAATAATAATAATTTTTCAAATTTATAGTTTTTTTAATATTAATAATATTTCTTTCAAATTTAATAATAATAATAATAATTCGGATTGACATCCTCCGGTAGCTATTAAGAAAATATTCAGCGTTATCTGTTTGTGCCGTTTCCCCTTCTCCACCTATCGTGATTTGATACATTTTGTAGATGGCTAGTTGGCTTGTGAAGAGCACGAATGAAATTAGTGCTGTAAGTGACAATCTCAGTATGGCTGATGTCTATGTTCTGCTCTTGTTTTGGGCTTTTCATACCATTTTGATTCCTCAGTTGCTAAACATTAGGTTTTAATTTCATCCTTTGTCATGGAACCATCAAATCTCTTCTTTTGTCATTACTTGTTTTCAACAAGGCCATATTTGTTTGTAAAAAAGTAATTTTTAAAAAAATATTAATTTATAAAAAATAAATTATTTTCATATGTTTAGCAGCATCATAAAAAATAAATTGAAAAACACTTTCAAGTATTTAGCTATATCATGAAAAATAAACTGAAAAATAACTTATTAATATTTTTTTTTCAAGTTTATTAAATTAATAAGAAACAAATCTTACAAATTAAAAAATTAAAAAAAATCTAATTTTATAAATCATTTCAAATAAAATAAATAACAATCAAAATATTAAAA
>Ga0307517_10005628_pt1 | contig 18796 bp, 16 predicted proteins | sample 23_EM_MG_FD_194515 | JGI IMG/M metagenome (GOLD analysis project Ga0307517, IMG submission 194515) | Populus trichocarpa ectomycorrhiza microbial communities from riparian zone in the Pacific Northwest, United States - 23_EM | ecosystem: Host-associated > Plants > Roots > Unclassified | place... | reverse complement strand
GGAAACACAAGCTGTAGACTGCAAGGTTCCTTTTGGAGAAAAATAGTTTTTGATTATTAATCAAAAACTTAAACTAATCAGGGAAAATAGCTCGGTTAGCTAATATAAAAATAAAATCATATTTAAAATTTATACAAATTGCTTTTTTCTAATTTTTTAGTAGATAGATCCGGCAGGTAAATCCCGCTGGGGTAGCTCCAATCTGCCCAACCACGGGAATTTTCACCGACAGTTTTCGTCCGTTCACCGGGAAAATAGGGCTGTACATCTAATAGTCGGTATTTTGCTGTAACGTTTTCTTTTTGATGCCGTCTTATGGATGTATTTAAAAACATAGAAATACAAACATTTGACAATCAAAATATTAAAATACAATGAAAACTAAATTTTTATCCTTCGTAGCTATCGCAGCAATAGTATTAGGAGTAAGCAACACAACCATAGCAGCAGTAAAAAATGACGGTGCTGCAAAGAATAATGAAGTTAGCACAGTGTTAACTAACGTAAGCAAGATCAACAAAATTGAGGTTCGCGGAAACGTAGAAGTCTTCGTATCAGACGGCGCAGCCGACCAGGTAAAAGTGTACAACCACTATTATGCTGAAAGCGCTTTGGTACAAAGCCAAAACGGTGTACTGCGTATCTCATCTTTCTCAGATCAGAAATTAGTAGTTTGGGTTACTGCAGCTCAATTGACAAGTATCAGCGCTTATGATAATGCTGAAGTAAAATCATTCGGTAAATTATCTTCTATAGAAATGGATGTTACTTTACATGATAATGCTTATGCAAAATTAGACCTTGATGGTTACAGCGCTAATATCACGCTGAACAACCGTGCTAAAGCCGATCTTAATGGTTCTGTAAATCAATGTAACTTAAAATATGATCATTCATCAACTGTAAACAGCACAAACTTTGCTACTGAGCATATCACTAAAACTGTTGACGGGTTGAACAGAACTATGGATGAAGACCTGGTAACCCTCTAATCAATACTTTTGCAAAAGTTCACTATATATTCACAGAGCCGTTCTTGTAAATCGAACGGCTTTTCTTATTTTTGGTGTAACCTGATCTGATCAGATACGTCCTATACAAAAACAACTCCAATGAAAAAAATCTACTCAAATGCAATATTGATTATTGCAGCCGCATCACTATCCGTTTTATCTTCGTGCAGGTTCGGCTGTGTCAAAGGCTCGGGCCACCAAATAACTGAACAACATAAGATGGGTGACTTCACCCGGCTGGATGTATCCGGCAGCTTTCGGATTGTTTTAAAACAGGACAGCAGTTTGAATGTGTCAATAACTGCCGATGACAACCTGATGAAATATATCCATACCAGCGGCGAGGGCGATAAATTGCGCATTTATTCAAAGAAAAACCTGTGCGGCAGCGGCGAAATGGTGATCAATATTGGCGTGAAAAACCTCGAATTAATAAAGATCTCCGGCGGTAATAATTTAACTACAGATGGGAAGTTGAATACAAAAGACCTGCGCCTTGAACTTAACGGTGCAAGTAAATTAGATATGGACCTCAATGCAGCCAATGTTTTCACTGAGGGTAGCGGATCAACGGATATGAACTTAAGGGGGCAGGCCACCTCACATAAAATTGAATTTGCCGGCAGCGGAAAAGTCAACGCCCTTGATTTTGTGGTGGGTAGCTACGATATTGAAACAACCGGTGCAAGCGACTGTAATATCAATGTATTGAAAGACCTTAATGTGAATACAACCGGTGCCGCCGATATTAAATACCGTGGCAATCCAACAAGTGTTAACACCAGTAAAACCGGTGCAGCTACGGTGACAAAGATCAATTAAAATAGATTGTCAATAAATTTGAAGAGGCCCCGGTTATGTCGGGGCTTTTTTGTTTATAGGGTGCGATGCGTAATTCAAAGAGAAGTAATTATGAGAACAGTGATCTGATGATTTTTTCAAAAAATTATTAATACCTTTGCACTCCCAAAACAAAGGGCATGCTATTTGATAAAGGCATGACTGACATAGGATTTTAGTAAAAAAATACGCAATAAGAAAATGAATATTTCGCAGGAAAAAATCGACAACCTGAATGCCGTTGTAACCATTAACATCAAACCTGAAGATTACCAGCCAAGGGTTGAAAAAGCTATAAAAGACCACGCTAAAAAAGCAAAAATACCTGGTTTCAGGCCGGGAATGGTTCCGCCGTCGCACATCAAAAAGATGTATGGTAAAAGCATTTTGGTTGACGAAGTGAATAACCTGCTTTCTGATACATTAAACAATTATATCAACGAGCAGCAACTGGAAGTATTGGGTCAGCCATTGCCAAAAATGGATGATGAAAAGCAATACAACTGGGATTTTGCGGACGATTTTGAATTTAACTACGAATTAGGTTTAGCCCCTGAATTTGATGTTGACTTCTCATCAAAAGATAAGGTGACCCAATACGTGATTAAGGCTGATAAGGAAACTTTAGAGGCCCGTATCAAAAATATCCGTAAAAGCTATGGCAAAATGACAAATCCTGACGTATCGGCAGACGGTGATGTGCTTTATGCCGAATTGGTACAGCTTTCTCCGGATGGTTCTGTTTTTGATGGTGGTGTTACCAATACGACGTCGGTTCGTTTAGACCAGGTGCAGGGCGAGAAAATTAAAAAGTCGCTGATCGGTCTGAAAAAAGATGATGAAGTAACGCTGGATATTCAGAAAGCTTATAATAACGATGCAACACGCATTGCCGCTATTTTAAAGGTGGACGATGAAACAGCAGCTGAGTTAAAATCAGACTTCCGTTTAACTGTTAAGAACGTTAACCGTTTGGAAGAAGGTGATTTGAACCAGGAGTTCTTTGACAAATTATTTGGTGAAGGTACAGTAACTACCGAAGAGGAATTCAGAGCAAAAATTACCGAAGAAGTAGAAGCGATGTTTGCACAGGATTCTGAACGCAAACTGCAAAACGATCTGTATAATCTGAGCATCGAAAAAGCAAAATTCGATCTGCCCGACGAATTTTTGAAACGCTGGTTAAAAGCAACCAACGAAAAATTAACCGAAGAGGAATTAACCGGTGGTTATGCCGATTTTGCAAAGAACCTTAAATGGACCCTGCTGGAAAACAAGATCATTAAGGATAACAAGATCGAGATCAAATACGAGGAGGTGTTCGCTGCTGCAAAACAACGCCTGGATGCACAGTTCCGGATGTACAGCCCTCAGGCGCTGAGCGAAGAGCAATTAGGCCAATACGCAGTTCAGTATTTACAGAATAAAGAAGAAGCCAATAAGATTTTTGAAGAAGTAAAAGCACTGAAGGTATTAGACCATCTGAAGAGCATTGTTACTTTAGAGAAGAAAGATATCGACGCAAAAGATTTTAGCTCGGTAGCATAATCTTATTTAAACATAAAGTACTAAAAACCAAAGCAGCTCCAAAAGGGTTGCTTTTGGTTTTTCTATATTGTACCAATCCCACCTTATAATTTTTACTTTTATCAAACTTTAAATAAAGAATTGTATTCAACTAAAAACTATATTTAACGCAATTAAAAATAAAGGAAACAAAAAATCATGGACAATATTGATAGAAATGAATTTAGAAAATACGCTGTAAAACATCATCGTATTAACAGCATCTATGTAGATAAATATATAGCAGGTGTTGACAGAAGCACCATGCCAACCGGTATAGCAACTGTACCCTCTGGCATGACTCCTTACATCATCGAAGAACGTCAGCTAAACGTGGCCCAAATGGACGTGTTCTCGCGCCTGATGATGGACCGTATCATCTTCTTGGGTGATGCCATTTATGATAACATTGCCAATATTATCCAGGCACAGTTACTGTTCCTGCAGTCGGCCGACAGCAAACGCGATATCCAGATCTATATCAATTCTCCGGGTGGTTCGGTATATGCTGGTTTAGGTATTTATGATACCATGCAGTTTATTTCAAATGATGTGGCAACCATTTGTACAGGTATGGCAGCATCTATGGCAGCTGTATTATTGTGTGCAGGCACCCAGGGCAAGCGCGCCGCATTGCCACATTCAAGGGTAATGATCCACCAGCCATCAGGCGGTGCACAAGGGCAACAGTCTGATATCGAGATAAGCTATCACGAGATCACAAAATTAAAAAAAGAACTCTACCAGATCATTGCTGATCACAGCGGTGCACCATACGAAAAAGTTTGGGACGCATCAGACCGTGACCACTGGATGATAGCCGAAGAAGCAATAGAATTTGGTATGGTTGATGAAATTTTGCGTGGTACAAAGGGCAAAAAATAAGAAACAACCAACTGATTATAACGTATTAACAATAAACGAATAACCAAAAACGTTGCAATTGTTCCGTTAATTTGTTAAGTTTGGTTATATAGAATAATAATGAACAAGAACAGCAAAGAGATAAGATGTTCGTTTTGTGGCGCCGGAAAGCAGGATTCCCTTATGCTTATCGCCGGTCTGGACGCACACATTTGCGATAAATGTGTGAACCAGGCTAACGAAATATTGGCTGAGGAACTGAAAGTGCGGAAGGTTAAAACATCTCCTTCTTTGCCCGCTTTACTCAAACCATCAGAAATAAAAGTTCACCTGGATCAATATGTGATAGGGCAGGATGACGCCAAAAAAATTCTGTCCGTGGCTGTTTATAACCATTACAAACGGTTAAATCAGCGGATTGAAAAAGATGAGGTGGAGATCGAGAAATCGAACATCATTATGGTGGGCGAGACAGGTACAGGTAAAACTTTACTGGCTAAAACATTGGCCAGGATATTAAATGTTCCGTTTTGTATTTGCGATGCTACTGTACTTACAGAAGCCGGGTATGTAGGGGAGGATGTAGAAAGTATTTTAACCCGTTTGCTCCAGGCTGCTGATTATGATGTGACCGCTGCCGAAAAAGGCATTGTTTATATTGATGAGGTGGACAAGATAGCACGCAAGAGCGACAACGCTTCCATCACACGTGATGTATCGGGTGAAGGTGTACAACAGGCTTTATTAAAGATACTTGAAGGTACGATGGTTAATGTACCACCACAGGGTGGGCGTAAACATCCGGATCAGAAGATGATCACCGTGAACACCAACAATATCCTGTTCATTTGCGGCGGTGCTTTTGATGGTATCGAAAAGAAAATAGCCAACCGGTTGCGCACGCAAACAGTTGGTTACAAGATGTCGCACCACGAAGGTGATATCGATCTGAAAAACTTGTACAAATACATTACACCGCAGGATTTAAAATCTTTCGGATTGATACCAGAGCTGATCGGCCGTTTGCCGGTGTTAACTTATCTGAATCCTTTGGATAGGGAAGCCCTGCACAACATCCTTACCGAGCCTAAAAATTCCCTTCTTAAGCAATACAAAAAACTGTTTGAGTATGAAGGCGTAAAACTGGAGTTTGACGAGGAAGTGCTTGATTTTATTGTAGATAAAGCAATGGAGTTTAAACTGGGTGCCCGTGGTTTGCGTTCGATCTGTGAAGCGATCATGATAGACGCCATGTTTGAGTTTCCTTCAAAAAAGGATGTCAAACAATTGAATGTCACGCTGGATTACGCGCACGATAAGTTTGAAAAATCTGATCTCAAAAAATTAAAGGTAGCTTAACAGCACAGATAATTTTAAAATCTTATATTTGTAAATATACACACAGACCCTGGTGCACGCCGGGGTTTGTTGTATCATATCAAGTCACCTATTGTCATTCTGAACGATAGAGAAGAATCTTCCTGAACATCTAAGCTTAATGGCGGGTCAGAGAAGATGCTTCGTTTCTCTGCATGACAATCACAAAATACTCCTATGAACGAAGAAAAAGACATCAAAAAAGACGAACTGGATCCCAAAGAAGTAAGGAAGATTGAAACCCCGGTAACATCGGGACTAAAAACAAAGGAAGCCATTGTGGTAAATTGGTTGCCTCGTTATACCGGTCGCCCGCTGAGTGATTTTGGGGAGTATATTATCCTGACCAATTTTTCAAAATACCTGCAATTATTTTCAGAGTGGAATGAGAATGCGCCGATCGTTGGGTTGGATAAGCCTATGCAAAGCGTTTCGGCAGGAGGTATAACCATTATCAATTTTGGTATGGGCAGTTCGGTTGCTGCAACGGTGATGGACCTGCTTACTGCCATTAAGCCTAAAGCAGTGATCTTTTTAGGAAAATGCGGGGGAATAAAAAAGAAGAACAAAGTAGGCGACCTGATACTGCCCATAGCAGCCATCAGGGGTGAAGGGACATCAAATGATTATCTTCCTCCGGAAGTGCCCGCCCTGCCATCATTTGCCCTGCAAAAAGCCATTTCAACCACTATCCGAGATTTTGGCCGCGATTACTGGACAGGTACCTGCTATACCACTAACCGTCGTGTTTGGGAGCATGACAAGGAGTTTAAAAAATACCTGAAGACCTTACGCGCGATGGCTGTCGATATGGAGACTGCGACCATTTTTACTACAGGTTTTGCCAATAAGATACCTACAGGCGCTTTGCTGCTGGTGTCTGATCAGCCGATGATACCGGAAGGTGTAAAAACTGCGGAAAGTGATTCGTCAGTTACCGAGCAATATGTAGAGACACATTTGCATATCGGGATCGATTCATTAAAACAATTGATCAATAATGGTTTGACCGTTAAGCACCTGAAGTTTTAATTTTAGTTGATTGAGTTAGATTAGGTTGGATTAAGTGAGTGGTTGAAATTTTAAATACTTAATTTTGCCATCGATTGACATTTTAACTCATTCAACTCAATCCAACTTAATAAACCCAATCAACCAACAAATGTGGTACAATAATATACTCGAAACCATTGGCAACACACCGATGGTTAAACTGAATACAATTACTAAAGACATACCAGCTACTGTGCTGGCCAAGATAGAAACTACAAATCCCGGCAACTCCATAAAGGATCGCATGGCTCTGAAAATGATTGAAGATGCCGAAAAAAATGGACTGCTAAAACCCGGCGGAACAATAATCGAAGGCACATCCGGTAACACAGGGATGGGACTGGCTATTGCAGCCGTGATAAAAGGCTATAAATGTATTTTTACCAGTACCGATAAACAATCAAAAGAGAAATTTGATGCCCTGCGCGCTTTTGGCGCTGAGGTGATCGTATGCCCAACAAACGTTGACCCTGAAGACCCGCGTTCCTATTATTCCGTATCATCCCGTTTAGAGCGCGAAGTACCTAATTCATGGAAGCCGAACCAGTATGATAACTTGTCTAATACACAAGCACATTACGAGCAAACTGCACCCGAGATATGGGAGCAAACCGAAGGTAAAATAACGCACCTGGTGGCAGGTGTTGGCACCGGCGGAACCATCTCAGGTATAGCTAAATACTTAAAAGAAAAGAACCCAGCTATAAAAGTGATTGGTATCGACACCTATGGTTCAGTATTTAAAAAATATAAGGAAACAGGCATTTTTGATAAGGACGAGATATATCCATATATCACAGAAGGCATAGGAGAGGATTTTTTACCGCAAAATGTCGACTTCAGCCTGATCGATCACTTTGAGAAAGTAACCGACAAGGATGCAGCCCTGATGACCCGTGAGGTGGCCCTTAAGGAAGGTATTTTTGCAGGTAATTCAACGGGTTCGGCAGTGGCCGGAGTATTGCAGCTAAAGGATATGTTTAAAGAGGGTGATGTAGTTGTTATTATCTTCCCGGATCACGGATCGCGATATATGGCCAAAATGTATAATGAAGACTGGCTGCGCGAGCGCGGATTTTTGAAGGATGAAAAGCTCACCGCCAAAGACATTATCAAAAAGAAAGAAAGACAGGAGATCATCACCATCGATTGCGAAAAGAGCATACTGGAAGCCATTAACGTAATCAAATCGCTCAATATTTCGCAAATACCTGTCACGCAAAAAGGCATGGTTATTGGTAAAATAACCGAAAGCGGCATACTGGATGCACTGCTCGAAAATCCTGCACTCAAATCTTATCCTGTGCAAACCATTACTACTGCGTCATTCCCTTTTGTCGACCTGAACACCTCGATCGATAAAATATCAGCAATGATCAATAAAGATAATATCGCAGTGTTGGTAGAGGACCAGGGCAATATTGAGATTATTACGCAGTATGATATTATTAATGCGATATCGGCTTAATTCAATTATATTCATGTATGCATAAACTTTTATTCACTTTTGTTTTTCTTTTGATATTAAAATCATTTGCTTTTTGTCAGGCAGATACAATTGTTTCAAATAAATATTTTCAAAAAGGTTTTCATGAGCAGACCATAAAAAAATATAATGAAGCTATTGCGTATTATGATTCTTCGATTATGGTCAACTCTAATAGTAACAAGGCTTACTTTTATAGAGGGTTAGCTAAGTATCATTTGAATGATCTGCAAGGTTCAATAGACGATTATTCAAAATGTATTGAAGATAAAATAGAATTATCCCGATCCTATGATAATAGGGGGTATTCAAAATATCTTTTAGGAGATAATCAAGGAGCTATTAATGACTATAATAAATCACTTGAGATAAATCCCAAAAATGAAAGATGCTATATAAATAAGGGCGGCGTAGAATATAAATTAAAGTTGTACGACAATGCACTATCAGAATTTACTAAGGCTTTAGCATTAAACCCTCAAAACACAGGAGTCTATTTTAATATTGGAATATCGAACCTGGCTTTGAAAAACTTTAAATCTGCTGTAGATGGTTTTGATAAGTTTTTAACTGCTAATCCTAATAACGGAAACGCTTACTTATTACGTGGAACAGCTAAAGTAAATATAAATGATAATTTAGGTGCATGTTCTGATTTTCAGAAAGCGCTGTCTTTGGGAAATAGTGATGCGAAAGAAGCAATTAAAGAGTTTTGCAAATAGATTTGAGGATTATTTCTTAGACCATCTGCCTCGTCTCACCACTTTTTAAAAATCACAAACACTGCTAATACGATTAAGCAAAAGCCTGCCAAATGGTTCCATGCCAATTTTTCTGTTTTAAAGAATAATACAGTGAATATCATAAAAACGATCAGTGTAACCGCCTCCTGGATAGTCTTTAACTGAACGAGACTGAATGGTCCGCCGGTCTCTTCGGAGCCGGCCCGGTTGGCCGGTACCTGGAACACATATTCAAAAAATGCCAGTCCCCAGCTGATCAGGATGATGGCAAGCAGGCTGAGGTTTTTACCCCAGGAAAAATCTTTGAATTTTAAATGCCCGTACCAGGCAAAAGTCATGAAGGTGTTTGAAATGAAAAGGAAGATAATGGTCTTTAGTCCGCGCATGATTCAAAAAATATTTATCACAATACTTGATAAGGAGCTATTTTGTTTGAGACAGAAAGGCTACTCATAAAGATCTGCATATTTATTCCAATCTTTTTTCAGCCAGTTCCTTTCGGTAAGCCGCATCCAGTTCAGGTTTGGGGTTCACCAGCAGGAAGATCCCTGTACCCTTTTCCCGTGCGTAAGGAAATTCGACCTCACCTATTTTGGTATAGCTTTCAATATAAGATTGAAATTTTTTGATGTTGCCACCTCCCTGATCATCCACGTAAATGATGTAATGTGCGTTCAGGCTATCAGGCGCCCAAAGGGTAAAGCTGCTGTTAAGACAGGCAACATCAGGCAAATGATAGAATTTGCCAATATGGTGTATAGCGCCGGCCTCGCCATAATTATCGGCATATATCTGTGTATGTTTTTGTTGTTCAGGAGTAAGACTGTTATAGGCTTTGGCCACCTTTTCAGTCATTTCATTCCAGCCCAGCATATCGGCATAGTCCTGGCTCAGGTAATGCTCTTTCTGGTCCTCCCATTTTGGGCTGATATGCAGGAATTTGAATGCGGCCATTGTATGATCGAGGGAGAATATCGGCAACGCTAATGGGAACAATAACAGGTTAGGTAATGTGAAAAATAACACAGTCACCGTACGTAACGCGTAGCCCCTGGGTTTTATCCATCGTTCAAACCCATATCCCCCGGCAGCAAAAAGCATGGGGAATGCGCCAAACAAATAATACTCTTTGCCTTTCATTTCTAATAAAAAGATGAATATCAATATGAAGGCAAATGCAAGAGACTGGAATTTGCGCAGTCGCGGTGAAAACAATAAAAAGCCAAAACCGATAAGCCAGATAAATAAAGCAATGCCGTTGATTAATAATTCCTGTTTTATGAAATCTGCCGGCTTTATATGTTCCAGTTGTTCCGAACGGAGCGTTTTCATATGGGTTACCACGGGCAAATGATGATTAAACTGCCAGATGATATTAGGCAGGAACACGAGCAAAGCAATAATAGCTGCAAAAAGTATATGCTTGTTCCATAGTATCTTGCGCTGCTTGGTAAGTAATAACCCCAAAATAAGTGCAATGGCAAAAAAGGCCATCGTGTACTTGGTAAGTAAACCTACGCCTATCACCAGGCCTAACAAATAAACATAAACCGGTAATGATGTGTTCATATACCGTACAAGCAGGTAAACTGCCAATACCCACCAAAGCTGGTCGAACACGACTGGCTGAAAAAGATAACCGCTTGCAGCAAAAGCAGGGGAAAAAATAAGCGCCAGGCAGGCTAAAGTGATGGCAAACTTTCTTCCGCCTAACTCGATCACAATCTGCCCCATGAACCAGACAATCAAGCCACTGAATATGGTGCTGAACACACGTGCAGCAAAGATAGAATTGCCGAAAATGGTGGTGGTAATTTTTGCAAGCAGGGCAATAAAAGGTGGGACTTCCTTAAACCCCCAATCCAGGTGATCGCCAAGTGCAAGGTGTAATAACTCATCGCGGTGAAACCCGAAATGCGATATTGCCAACAGGTTTAACCCTATTTTGATCGCAACAAAGATCAGCAAGAAAGTAGAGTACTTAGACCTGTTATTCTTATAGCTATGCAAAGTGTATAAATGGTTTTTATAAAGATAGATTTTTAAGGGCAAAGGAAAAAGGATAAAGGTGAAAGGTTTTTACCAAAGTATAATCGGTCTTTTTGCCTTTTACCTTTACCCTTTCGCCTCAACTCAAATCCTCTTTATGTCAGCTCCAAGCGCTCTCAAACGCTCATCAATATGCTGATAACCACGTTCGATCTGCTCAATATTAAAGATGGTTGATTTACCTTGAGCCGATAAAGCTGCTATAAGCAAAGCCACTCCGGCACGAATATCAGGTGAGGTCATGGAGATACCACGCAATTGCACTTGTTTATTCAAGCCGATCACCGTAGCGCGGTGCGGGTCGCAAAGTATGATCTGGGCACCCATATCCAGTAGTTTATCTACAAAGAACAGTCGGCTCTCAAACATTTTCTGATGTATCAATACTGAGCCTTTGGCCTGTATAGCTACTACAAGGACAATGCTTAGCAGGTCGGGTGTAAAGCCCGGCCATGGCGCATCAGCAATGGTCATGATAGAGCCGTCAATGAAGGTCTCTATTTCGTAATGACTTTGTGCAGGAATATAAATATCATCTCCTCGGCGCTCCAGTTTTATACCTAAACGCTTAAATGTATCCGGGATGATCCCCAGTTCATCATAGTGAACATCTTTTATGGTGATCTCCGAACCCGTCATTGCAGCCAGCCCAATAAACGAGCCGATCTCGATCATATCCGGCAGCATGCGGTGCTCGGTGCCGTGCAATTCAGTCACACCTTCAATAGTAAGCAGGTTTGAACCGATGCCGCTTATTTTGGCACCCATACGGTTCAGCATTTTACACAATTGCTGCAGGTAAGGCTCACAAGCAGCGTTGTAGATAGTGGTGATACCTTTTGAGAGTACAGCTGCCATCACCACGTTTGCCGTTCCGGTTACGGATGCTTCATCCAGCAGGATATAAGTTCCCTTCAGGTCAGATGCATCAACATTAAAAAAGCCGGTATCAGGGTTATAGTTGAATTTGGCACCCAATTTCTCAAACCCTAAAAAGTGGGTATCCAGCCTGCGGCGGCCGATTTTATCGCCACCCGGTTTTGGAATAGATGCGCTGCCAAACCTTGCCAGCAACGGGCCTACGATCATGATAGAACCACGCAGGCCACCACCCTTGGTTTTAAAGGCATCCGACTCAAAAAAATTCAGGTCGATATTTTTTGCTTCAAAGCTGTAAGTGTCAGGCCCAAGGCGGTTAACAATAACCCCCATATCGCCAAGCAGCTCTATCAGCTTGTTGACGTCTTTTATATCAGGAATATTGCTGATGGTTATTTTTTCGCTGGTCAAAAGCACAGCCGAAAGTATTTGCAGCGCCTCATTTTTGGCCCCCTGAGGTATAATTTCGCCCTTTAAAGGCTTGCCGCCAATTATCTCAAATGCGTTATTCATAGAATATCAGTCGATGGTTAATGGACTATAGTCCATAGTATTGGTTTTTGGAACGCCACAAAATTATTAATTACCATGGACTATCAACCATGGACTATGAACAAAAAATCAATATTTCCGTGTGCCACCACCACCATTACTGCGGCCACGGTTATTTTGATTGTTATTTCTCGGATTATTGTTGTTGCTCCGGCCCTTATTGTTTTGGTTGTTGGTGCGACCCCTGCTGGTGTTTTGATTGTTGTGCGTATTGGCACGATATTCCACACGGGCAAGGTTTACATTTTCTTCCAGTTTTAATTGACCGGCAGACATAGCCCGCAAATCAGCTAATATAGTTTCATCGGCAACAGAATCTTTGTTCCACTGTACATAAGCCATCTTCATAAAATTGGCTATCGCCTGCACCATGTGCTGCCTGCGATCAGGTTCCTCAATACTTTTGGCTTTTTCGATCATCAGCTCTATGGTTTTGCCATAATGCTTATACCGTATGCGCTGATGCGGATATTTCAACGGCTCCGGCTTTAGGTGGATTGCATCCGGCGCGGGCTTGGGATACGGGGCATCTACGTCGATCTGGAAATCAGAAATGATATGCAGGTGATCCCAAAGCTTGTGCTTAAAATCCGCTACGTCCCTCAGGTGCGGGTTCAAAAAGCCCATCAGGTCTATTACAACCTGGGCATATCGGTTACGTTCTTCCTTGGTTGGCAGTGCAACAATATACTTAACCATATTTTGCACGTTGCGGCCATATTCGGATAAAATTAATTTATTCCTGGTGGAATTATAGTCAAATTGTGGCGTTTCTTCCTGGGCCATATCAATTGAATTTGAATTAATAAAAGTTAGTAATTAATAAAATTAGCGCAGATCCCCGGAGGTAAAACAGCCTGGGCGGCTAAAGTTGAATATTATTGAAGTGAAACAAAGATAACGCAATTAAGGTAAAGTGCAAATTATTTGTTATTAGGTCATTAGTCATTGGTCATTTGTCGTTAATATTGTAACCAACATTAAGCTTTATAAGATTGCATCAAATCAAAATCACTCATACAGATATTTACAGGTTCAGCATACCGATGGAGCCTTTTACGATTGCCACCGGTACGATGGATCATGCCCAAAACGTATTTATTCGTGTCCACACAGATGCTGGGTTTTACGGTGTTGGCGAATGCTCTGCTTTCCCGATGATCGTCGGAGAAACGCAGGATACCTGCCTGGTAATGGCCCGGGAATTTGCCCGTTTATGGAAGGATAAGGATGCACTGGATATCCCCGGCCGCTTAAAACAGTTGCATGATTTTACCGTAGGTAACAATACCATAAAAAGTGCTTTCGATATAGCCCTGTATGATATCACGGCTAAAAATGCCGGTCAGCCATTATACAAGTTTTTGGGTGGAAGCAGGCGAAAAATAGAAACCGACATCACCATAGGAATTGCTGAACCACAGGTAATGGCGCAGAAAGCAATCGAGTTTAAAAAGAGCGGGGCGACGGTGCTAAAAATTAAGTTGGGAAAAGATGCAAAAACTGATGTGGAAAGGATAAAACAAATCCGCGAAGCGGTAGACACAGACATGAAAATAAGGGTTGATGCTAACCAGGGCTGGAATTTTGATGATGCAGTTTATGCTTTGCAGGCTATCGGCAAGTATGATATTGAATTTTGCGAGCAACCGATGCGCACCTGGTATGATGACCGTCTGCCCGAATTAAAAAAGCTATCTCCCGTAAAAATTATGGCCGATGAAAGCGTTTATAATCATCACGATGCCCGGAAGCAGATCAACAGCAACTCATGTGATTATATCAATATTAAATTCTCCAAATCAGGCGGAATTTATGAAGCTAAACAGATACATGACCTGGCTACCGAAAGGGGCATTCCATGTATGATGGGAGGGATGCTGGAGAGCCGTATCGCCCTGAGTGCCAAACTGCATTTTGTATACTCCAGTCCCAATATCAAATTCTATGACATGGATACCTGTATGCTGGGCCACCTGGTCGATCCGTGTACAGGTGGTGTAACTTATGACGGATATACATTAAATATTAATGACTCTCCCGGCATTGGTGCTGATGCAAACGAAGAGTATTTAGCAGGTTGTGAACGGTTTACTGTCTGAATCAGAATTATAGAAATCTCAAAATCCTGATCCAAACAATAATTGAGAATTACTTACTCAATTCCGCAAAGTATTTATGAAACAACGGGATAGTTTCAATCCCCTTGTAATAGTTAAAAATATCATATTTCTCATTCGGTGAGTGCAGCGCATCACTATCTAACCCGAAACCCATCAATACTGTTTTTATACCTAATTCAGCTTCAAAAAGGGCCACTATCGGGATACTGCCACCGCCGCGGGTTGGAATAGGATCCTTTCCAAATGATTCGGTTATTGCTTTTTGTGCTGCTTTGAAGGCAATACTGTCAGTAGGTGTTACCACAGGCTCACCGCCATGATGCGGAGTGACTTTCACCTTAACATAAGGGGGGGCTATCTTTTTAAAATGATCTGTAAATAATTGCGTTATTTTGTCTGATCCCTGGTTTGGCACCAGTCGCATCGATATTTTCGCACTTGCCTTTGATGGCAAAACCGTTTTAGCGCCTTCGCCAATGTAGCCGCCCCAAATGCCGTTCACTTCCAGCGTAGGGCGCGTCCCGGTACGTTCAAAAGTAGAATAACCTTTTTCACCCCATAATGCATCTACACCAAGGTCTTTTTTATATTCTTCCTCATCGTATGGCGCATTATTTAATGCAGTACGTTCTTCAGGTGTCAGTTCAATTACATCATCATAAAACCCGGGGATAGTAATATGGTTGTTCTCATCATGCAGCGAGGCGATCATTTTTGCTAAAATAGTGGCCGGATTTCCCACTGCGCCGCCATATACACCCGAATGCAGGTCGCGGTTAGGGCCGGTTACTTCTACTTCCAGGTAAGACAATCCCCTGAGGCCTGTTTCCAGCGACGGATTTTCCATGCTGATCATTGAGGTATCCGATATCAGCACCACATCAGCTTTTAATCTTTCCTTGTTCGCTTTTACAAATATTCCCAGGTTGGACGAGCCTACCTCTTCTTCACCTTCAATCATGAACTTAATATTGCAAGGCAAACCGCCGTTTTGCATCATCAATTCAAAAGCTTTTACATGCATGTAAAACTGGCCCTTGTCATCACAAGCTCCGCGGGCATAAATTTTACCATCACGAACGGTAGGTTCAAAAGGAGGGGTCTTCCAAAGTTCAAGCGGATCTGCCGGCTGAACGTCATAATGCCCGTAAACCAATACTGTGGGTTTTGACGGGTCAGTTATTTTTTCACCATAAACAATAGGATAGCCTGCTGTTTCGCATACTTCAACTTTATCGGCACCGGCCTCGCGCAACTTTTTAGCTACATGGTCGGCTGTTTTGAGTACATCAGGTTTGTATTTAGGATCGGCGCTAACCGAAGGGAAACGCAATAATTCAAATAGTTCGTCCAGGAAACGTTGTTTATTTTGCTCCACGTATTGTTTTATATTCTGCATGGCGATGAGTTTGCAGCAAATATAGTTTTTATGACGACAGCCAAATTTATTTGAATCAAAAAAATTGAGGAAGTTTTTACATAGGCTTATCAAAACCTATGAAGAGGCAGGAGATGTAAAAAGGCTGTTTTTCTTTTGGCAGAAAGCTATTTTAATTAGCTTCAGGATAAGACATACAAATCTAAACTGATCAAGGCCCCCACCTTAGGGGCATTGATCAGGGGTAATCTTTATCCGGGTAATTTGTGCATAAAGCTGATACCTGGCAATTATGCTAACCCCCAATCAGCATCCTGGTTAAAGTTGCTGATTGTTAATGTCAAACTAATCTAATTAGTCAGCAGTACCTAATTGAGTTCTGTCGTTGGTGTGCTGCTTCATTTTTCTTGCATCGGCAGTACCTAATTGAGTCCTGTCATCAGCAGTACCTAATTGGGTTCTGTCGTCAGCAGTACCTAACTGGGTCCTGTCATCGGCAGTACCTAATTGGGTTCTGTCAGCAACAGCGCCGCGTTTTACAGAATCAGACTTCGTTGTGAACGAAGACATTACTCCGATACTCGCGACTAAAAGTGCACCTAGGATTACTTTTTTCATGTGAATGTTAATTAATAATGGTTATAAAATTTGTGGTTAATAAGCATTTTTTATTTACACTATGATGACAAAAAGCCTCGATCTCCGATCAATTCCGGAGGTCAAAGGCGTTTTTCATCTAGGTATAGTTTCTTTAGAATTCCTTAAAAAAGAATTGCTTCTTTTTTAATTATATAAACTGTATAAGTAATTAAAAACCTGTTTTTTATCTGGTTTTTGCATTTTTCATATTTTTTTGCATCTTTTTATGAAAAATCAGCAAAAAACAGGTAAAAATGACTCAAAAATCCTATAAAAAATCAGAATATAAAAAGCTTATAATTAGCTATTTACAGTCCTTAACTAAAGTAACTACACAAATATAATCATGTTTTTTAGAATTAAAAATTTTAGTAAAAAAATATTTAATGCATCTTTTTAATGCTTTTACCGTATTAATGGACTTAACACAGCTTCTTGCCTGTTCAGCATTAATGAAAAAAGCTTATTTATTACTTATACTATTTCTGTTTATCTCTTGCATCAGAGCTTATGCTGACGTGTCTATTGATGGTAATCAGGATACGGCCCAGGTGAATTTATTGAACCGGCAGGGATTCAAGATTCGCCTGACGGATCACGAACAAACAATTGCAAAGGGCCAGCAAGCCCTTGAAATCGCACAAAAGCTTAATTACACCAACGGGATAGCCGAAGCATACAGGGTAATGGGGGTTGGAGAGGCCTATGCACGTAATAGTGCCATGGCGATTGCTGATTATTTAAATGCACTCTCGTATTTTAAGCGTGCGAATAATTTACTTGGCCAGGCGCAGGTTTACAATAATATCGGTAACCTGTATTTAGAAATTGATTATGATGAATCTTTAGACTATTTGCAAAAGGGCTTGAATATGGCGCAAAAATTACGCAATGATAAACTGATTGCAAAAGCTTATTTGAACATTGGGAACGTATATCAGCGGAAAAAGAACTTTACCATGTCCCTGGATTATTATAATAAAAGCGGGGAATTATGTACCAAGCTGAAAGATTCTGTAAACAGCATAACAATATTGCAAAATGTAGGCGTGATCTATTATAAACTGAAGCAATATGATAAGGCAGAACAGATATTGCTGGAGGCGAACAAACAAGCTAAAGGTAAAGATCTAAATACGTCAATCGGTAAAATCGATCTGACACTTTCCTCTTTATATCTTGAAAATAAAAAATATGACCAGGCCGCGAAGTTTATAGAAGAGGGTGTAGTTTATGCGCAGGCAACTAAGGATGAAGACCTGGAAGCAGATTTCACCTATAACTCTTATCAGCTTGCGTTTCATAAAAAGAACTACGAACAGGCATTATCTTATATACATACTATATATGTAAGAGATAGCACATTGCAAGCCAATATGCTTACATCGGATTTGGGCCTGATGAAAAAACAGCATGACCAGCAGGAAAAACAAAGAGAAAACGAGCTGATCATCGAGCGTCAGAAAAATGACCGTGTTAAATTCTGGTGGGCAGTATCGGGATCAGGTTTATTGATGATCGTAGTTGCATTGTTATTTGGAAATGTAAAACGTAAAGCCAAAACTAACGCACGGCTTACTGAGCTGAATAGCGAGGTCTCGAGACAAAAAGATAATCTTGACCGCATAAACCATCACCTGGAAGAAATAATTGATGAACGTACACGCGACCTGCAGATCAAAAACAAGAAACTTTCGGAATACTCATCTTATCTGTCGCACCAGATACGTGGCCCTATAGCCACACTCAAAGGTTTAATGAACCTGGAGAAGGAAGGGTTGGTGGATCAGCAGGAATGTATCACTATGATGAACAAGTGTGTATCAGATATTGATGAAAAGATCATCGATATGACCGATATCCTTCATGATCCCAAACGAACCAGTTTCTAGTTAAATCATTGGTCATTAGTGGAAAGCACTTGGTGGCCTTAAATGCCTTACTCAGAACTTATAACTCAAGACTCATAACTATCTCAAGGCCACGTAGTATGTATCTGGGCCTCTAGTAATCCGAGATAAACACAATACCAGGATATCATATGCAATATGAGAAGGTTACGATGTTTGTTGGTGTAGCCTTCTGTTTCGAAGGCAAATGTCTCGTCACCGGCGGTAACAAAATACCTTACTTCGCCTTTTTTGGGCCTGAACTTTGACGTTAAGAGATCAAATACTTTGATCTTCAATTTGCTTTCAGGGTCGTGGATGGTTTCCTCTTTGAGGTCGCCATTT
>Ga0307517_10005626_pt1 | contig 18801 bp, 7 predicted proteins | sample 23_EM_MG_FD_194515 | JGI IMG/M metagenome (GOLD analysis project Ga0307517, IMG submission 194515) | Populus trichocarpa ectomycorrhiza microbial communities from riparian zone in the Pacific Northwest, United States - 23_EM | ecosystem: Host-associated > Plants > Roots > Unclassified | place... | reverse complement strand
ATATATATATATATATATATATATATATATATATATATATATTTTTATGATGCCAAACATAAAAGCCATAAAAAGATGATTAGCTAGGGCCAGACAATTAACAGGAGGAGTGTCCTGTCACTACTACTATTGAAAGATGCACCCAATCCAATCATTAACAATTCCATTATTCTATAATAGGAAACTTGATGTCAAATCATGGTCTGCCTACAAATCCGTTGCCAGAATTTGCTCTCCTGGTCATCACTTTGCCAAGCATCCATAACCAAAGCTTTAAATGCAAACAGTCTAAACACAAGAAGGGATCTCTCCCAATCCTGACAAACCAAGAGCCACCAAACCCATCACAATATCGTTCAAGCACGTGCACATGTGCACCAGGTATCAATATCTCTTATTTTTAGTATTAACCAGCAACCACAGGTTTAGAAGAATTAGCATCAAGGTTAACTATTGACAGTGTATCAATATCTGCTTCTGTGGTTCAAGGGTGAATGTGGTATGCGAGTCTACAGCATAGATGCACAAAAGAGAGACCAAAAGGAGGGTGCAAGCTTGATTATATCAAAGGAAATAAATTACTATAGCAGATGATTGTGGACAACGTAACTTTGGGGAGTTAGCATCCCACTCGACAGCATCCTTTACCTGAATTAATTTAAGAACAAGAAAACAATCTATGATGAAAAAAATTTAGTCAAGGACTATGATCTCCATGTGTAAAGAGTTCCTGAAATCAGCTGATATAAAATGCTGAGTGCACACGTGTCCGCTTCCTCTTTTCTTTTCCAACCTTTGACTGAAACCCTAAACCTTCTCATCCACCTCGGTGGATTCTGGCAACACATCATGTTTTTGTGGTTTGTTGCCATTCATTGATAGGCTACGACGCTCCTTCCCTCCGGGCTTAGATGAGGCATTGCCATACCAGATCATTCCTATTACTGCAATGATCATACCTATAACTACATGAAGATTGAGACCCTCTTTCCCAAATAAAATAAATCCCAAGATCAGGACAAGAATTGTCTTCATATGTCCAAGCACTTGGAATGACACAGCACTAAACCTGCCAATGCAAATGAATTGGCTGAGGTTTGTCCCTACTGCGATGCTGCACGACAGGAGTATGAACAACTGTAGGAAACAAAGAGCAAGTCAAATCATTTTAAGTAAAAACAACCGGCCACAAGCACCCATTCATCTTGAAAAGCTAGTCAGACTACTGAGCTTTTGAACATAACCATAACAGTTAAATAGCAAGCATTCAGCAAGGTATACTTTAGTATCCACAAAACAAGTATCTATGCAATCATTTAATATCCAAAACACAATCACGCCAAATCCACAACCTAAATGTATAGGACATGAATAGATGTTGCTACACCACATTAGATATATTATACCACATTATATCAAAAATAACATTCAAAAACTAGAAGGTGAGTGCCTTTCTCATGTTTTCTAAAAATAACAGGAATGTCATAACTAGAAGTATCAACTTGTACAGTTCAAGTGTGAAGACAAAAAACATTCCTCCAAGACATAGAACATTCCTCCATGCTGTTTCTATTGTCAGGGATTACAAGACGTTCATTTTCTTTCCTTAAAAGGCACTTCACCATATTGCTTACACGCAACAAAATTATCATTGTATCATTAAGATTGTTATGTATTCAGCCCAAACACCAATATTTTCCCTTCGGGCTCCATTATTAAATTGAGTCCCGATGCCAGTTTAAACCATCCTCAACTTGACCTATCATAACCCATTGTCATTCCACATAGTACTTATCTGGGTATAAGCTAGATGCTTACACTTTCCTTTTGGGGAAACAATGTTATAAGCATATACTCGGCCACTGTTTAAAGGCATACATGAGTTGCTCTTTTCATGGTCTTGTCGTAATCAAGCATTGGCTCGAACCCTCTGTGGGTCCTCTTAAAGCTCTCAATTTCAGAGAAAATTTATGAAATTAAAGCACAACTCAAATACCATTTCAAAACCAGAAAACATAAAGACAACTTACAATGGATGTGATACTGTAGGCATAGGAATCAACTCTATTGTTTGTCAACCAATAGTCCAAAAAGGGCCCTACTAACAGCAAAGATGCAGCTTGTGCAGGAGCAGTGTGCCCCAATAAGTTGAAAGATCCTAGAGAATACCTCCGTTGAAGAAAGTGTACATACTGCAGAATGTGAAATCCCAACAATGTTTAACAAAATATAGTATGCAAACAAAGATTAGAAATGGACAGAAACTAAGATTTGGAAGAATCAACAACACCTAAAACACTCTGTACTGGAAGTTACCATGACAATTAACATGCCCCAACTGCACCCGTATTAGCATAAGATGGTGCAGGTTAAAAACTTGTTCTAAATTGACTAATTTATCTAATGAATGCAGTTAAATATATCCTCATAAATATGAAAGGAAATGTACATGTTAGAGGAACCTGTACTTGTCTTGTCGTAGAATCAATTTTGAATTTAGCACTCAAAGCCAATTTCAGCTTTTAATGCCAATCATATGCAATAACGTTGTTCAAAACAGAGTTACTTACATACTGCTGCAGGGAAGTGCTCCAAACTGCTATTACAGCAGCTATAAACCCTTTGGCATTAACACTCACATCCGTAACAGTACACACTGCCACACCAAGGAGAACTACTAATATGCTAAGCTTTGTGTCCCTTGAATACCGCACATTGTCCAAGACAACTTCCAGAAAACAAGATACTGGGATCATACTCAGCTTTGCGATCTGACAATAAATTATAAAAAAATAATGTAAAATTGTAACTTCTAAAATTGACACAGTAAAGAACAAACAAACAGGTAGAAATACTTTGAAACTGACCTGATAAAATCCAACTGAGTTCCACATCAAACTCACATTCATTCCAACAATAGAACAGTTTGCAAACAAAACGAACTTCAGAAGATCAGGCAGTGGTAGATGGGAAGGCTGGATATAACCCAGCCACCTAAGAACAACAGTTAACAATGTTGTTGTGGCAAAATGCAGACCAGTTAATGTTGTAGCTGCAAGAAAGCATTAAATTAAAAAATCAGGCTTGACGCAAAAATTGAAGTTCTCAGGAGCTCTGCATTCTCCTCACTCCATGGTGAAATTCATAATTAAGTTCTTCATATTTCATAAGGAATGGATCCAAGTGAATTTTCCAGTTTTACAACTTGAACCACAGGAAATAAACAATGTTCAATCTGATTTCAATGATTAGTTAAATGAACTGGAATAAATCAGTGAGTACAGAAGATTATGCTGTTATTAACTTAATCATCGTTTTTTTTTTATATATATATAAATAACTTAATTATTTTTTTTAGAAGTCTTAAGCTGTATTATGCACAATACTAGAAACTGGTAAAAATATGTTCAATTCTATGTGTGCATTTACTAATAGGTGGAATTGCGGCACAAATGCACAATGTGAGCAACTTGATTGCTTGACTGGACTCCATTCTTATGTTCAGGAAATTATTAATTATGAACAAAGTAAGTAAACAAGTGCGATTTTAACATTTATCCCAGATTAGGTCCACATGATGGTATTACATTTTACAACAAAACTCACTTAAAGTAGGTAATAAAGCACAGGAATCCAGTATAAATTCAAATACAGTTATTTAATAGTAGCCAGCAGAAATGATAAAGTGATGCCTGGCTTCCTATCCCTGCACAATTGATATATGCATGCGTTCATTCTACCTTCTTTGAGACTAATAAGAATATAATGCTATGCATTCTAAAGAAAGCATGGCCAAGACCAAGACCAGAAAGCCTTGTCCTGAGCACTTGGCTTAAACTACAAAATATGCAATCAGTTTGATAAAGCAAAAGTCAGACAATGACAAAATATTTTGGGTAGATTGTCACAAGGAGCATACCAAAACTAAAACCATATGTAGCCATCAGGGCCTTATTGACCAGGATGATTCCAACAGATGTGACAACATTGAACAGCCATGAGGCTGCATCATCAGCCGCCTTCCTATCAGCCTTGGTTGAAGACATTTTCTTCTATGACTTCCAATTATCAGCAAAATCTTCACTGGCTGCTCTTCATGAGAGAAAATACTATAATTGGAAGGTTAAAAGCTATGTGCAGTATCTGTGCACAAGGAAAAAAAAGAGAAAAATTAATTAGTTATGCCATGACATAATAGCATAAGAATGGAAACCAGTAGTTTGAACTGAAACTGCAAATTGTAGATGACAAAAAAATGCAAAACGAATGTGTGAGCACCCCACAACTATCCAAAGAAATGATGTGAATCAAATTAGTCATTCAATTACAGCTAAAATGTACAGAGCCTCCGTGAGTTATCGAAAACATTTTCATGGACACCCCTATATTAATCCATGAACTATAGGTTTTTGGATTGAGACCCCATTTGGAGTTTCCAATCCAAACACTCAATGAATAAGGTGGTCGCTTTACAAATTTTTTTCTCTCAAGTTAATTCGAAGGAACCACTAAGGTGTGCATAAATAAGCCCACGACTACAACGTGATGCTCTTTCTAACAGCTGATCCAGCACACTAATGTTGCCATTTCAAGCTGTCATATACGTCCAATAAAACGTAACGCAACATAATGTAATGGAAGAAGAAATCACGCATCGACTCAAATCTACTGTAGTATTACATTACATCAAATTTTATCATGATCTACCTCAAAACTATATATACCATTTTAGATTTCATTTGAACTAAGGTGCCTTAATCAAGCAGAGTACTGAAGAGACCAATATCCGTCAAATTTACTGTTAAATCAAGCAGAGTACTGAAGAGAACCCGACAAAGTCATCGATGTTTAATATCATAACAAAAACAGATCAAAATCATAACAGCCCAGAGACTTAAATCATCTCATTTTCAATTTCAGTGGATAAAACCCCAAATTGAAGCAAAACAAAATCACAAAATTGAAGCAGATCCAACCAAATTCAATCACAGATCAAAAAGTCAAGCTAAAAATTACTAAAAAGGAAAGCAATTCAGGTCAAACAAATCCAATCATGCCGATCATTACAAGGACCAGAATGAAGTAATTGGTATGTACCTGGAAAAGAAAGAGGCTTTCCGGGAAGGAATTGAGACTTCTCCCGGGAAACAAACGGAAAAACCGAAAAATTTAGTTTCAGAGTTTAGAGAGAGGGGGGGGAGTGTGTGAGTAATAAAAATGGACTTTTGGCCTTGAGGGAAATCATCAATATTTAAAGAAATTCTACCGAGAGAGAAAGAGACTGTTTTCATAAAGGGAATTAAAAATCATCGGTTTAATTTCTTTCGTTTTCAGAGACAAAACCTACAAACCAAAAAAACAACTCCTGATTTTTAATTAATTAACAAAAAAATAAAATAAAAGCAGTCCTTCCGTTTTTATTTCTGTTCAAGGTCATGAAATACGTACCTTAGAGACAGTATTCCATACGAAAATATCATGTGTATTAAATGAAATTGCCATGTTAATCAAAATCTAGTCAGTATTCATGATTCACACGTATCTCATAGAATTAGAAATCTTGAATCTTTGAGTTTTGCTTCCTTTTTTTTTTGTAATTATTAATGAATATTTTTTTAGAATTATTAGAGATTAATTTGAATATTACCAGTTAAGATTTTTCATTTTGTTTTATCGATTTAATTTGTGTATCCCAATATGGTCACTTGAGGTAAAAATTGAACATCGTTCAAGAAAGAAAATATTGAGATGGAGATTTTTTTTTCCTTGCCATGATGAAAGGAAGGGAATATTCTTCTCTCTTTTTTTCCTACTCCAGTAATAATTGCCACATCAGTTGCTAGTCAAGGCTTGATAGATTAGAAATGGTACTACCTAGATTTGGATTTTCGATGCCCGTAATTTTGGTAAATATTATTTTTTAAAGTATTTTTTATTTTATAAAATATTAAAATAATATTTTTTTATTTTAATTTTTAAAATTTATTTTTAACATCAATACATTAAAAAAATCAAAAAAATATTAAAAAAATAATTTAAAACAAAAAAATTAAAAATTTAACAAAAAAAAAAGATTCAATCTAATACTAAATAAGCATGATTTATATAAAAGATTAAAGTATTTTTAGCATGTTTTTCTTTTAAAAAATTATTAAATTGATATATTTTTTTAAAATACTTTTTAATGTTTTAATGTAAAATATTTTTTTTAAAATTGATATATTTTTAATTAATTTTTTATTTTTTGAAACACCAATGCATGCACGACATTACTAATACACGTAATAAGAATTTGTTTAGAAAAATTGTGGTTGTAATTTTTTAAAAGCTATATATTACTAAATACTTAAATATCACAAGCATAACTAAATTTGGTAATTTTAAAAATGTGTTAAGGTGGTGATTGACATTACAGTCGAATTATATCTTTGAAAAAAAATTATTTTTTATATTTTTAAATTATTTTATTGTGTTGATGTTAAAATATTTTAAAAAAATATTACTTTAATATATTTTAAAACAAAACAAATAATACTACTTTAATACATTTTAAAACAAAAAAAAATATTTAGAAAAACAACGTATACACCACCACACTGTCACACAGGCAGCAAGTTGATGAGTAACTTATTTGAAAACTCAATTGAAAAGACAGGTTTTATATGCGATACGTGTCGTTTTCTTTCGTTATCAGATTTTAAATAAAATTATAGGCTTTTATTATGTTATTGAATTAAAGGCGGAAATACTGGAGTTTTTGCCGTGGAAGGGATATGTACATCAGTACATGTATGTATGGAATTAAAATGTGCTTTTCAGGCTAATATAATATCTTGAAATCTGAAGGGAACATTTGCACATGGCTGTCCTTTAACCGGGTAGTATTTTATTGTAACCTCAATTTTATTGCATTCTTTTGGTAAATTCATCTGGATTTAATAAATATAATCATGTACAAAATAAAAAAAAGATTGGGAGAATATTAATATAAAATATTCTTCTTATTTCTTGTCCATAACAACTGTAGATGTGCATATACAAAAAAATAAATGATTAAGCAAACCTAATTTTACATTAAAAAAACAAATCATAAAAATTCTTTAGTTTCTGTTTGGAAGTGCGGTTCAAATATAAATTAATTTTTTTATATTTTTGGATTATATTAATGTGCCGATATTAAAAATAAAAAAAATATTATTTAATATATTTCTAAATAAAAATTACTTTAAAAAATAACTGTTAAGATAAATTGATGTGATATATTGAAATTTCATCTTAAGATCATAGAAAAAGAAAGTTTTTTTCTTTATGGGCCAGAGAATGGATTTATTTTCTAATTTTACGTTTCTTTTTTATTGTGGAAGAATAATGGGATGGCATTTAATTTCCTATAAAATTGGTTGACACGTGGTATAAAGTGGGAACAAAATAATTTAATAATCTTTACTGCAGGAATATGAGTGTAAATGAAATGAAGTAAACAAGTCTTGCAAGGATTTGTTGACCCTTTTCTTAATCGAGAAGTTTGACCTTCTTTAACCCCCTTTAATTTAGGCATAAGAAGCCTCTGCCTTGCCTCACCACAAGAAACCACGTTGATTGTTACCGTTTATTAAGGCATAAGAAACTTGCGATTAAATGTCGGTCCAAGTTACACCATTAATTCATCCGTGCAAGATGCATTTATGTCTTTTTTATGAATAAAATTTAAGTTAAATCTTACCATTAAGAGTTTTCTTAAGAAAATAATTCCCAAGAAAAACAGTGTTTTTATTTTACGTTTTGACTCTAAGAAAGAACTTTGATATTTTATTTACTAATTTTGTTGTTTTCTTAAATCTAAGCAAATTAACGTCAAGCTCTTGTGTATGCGTGCGTGTCCATGGATTAGTGAACGTAACAGTCTTTCAGTTGAGTCTGTAAAAAAATAATTACTGGACTTCCTTTAGTGATGGCCAATACTTGCTTCTCACCCAAAGCCATCATCTTTGAATCTAATGAAACCAACTTTAACTTCTGATTTTTTACCTGAGAGGATAAAACTAGAATATTCAGTGAAATGATCGATAAAAATTACATAGTAATTAAAGTCATGTGAAATCGTCCATGCATCGCAAGATATTGTGTGTTGTTTTAAGTGGTTGATAAAATACAAGTGTTGAAGTAAAAAAAAAAAAAAGAGAGAGAGAAAGATAATAAAAAAAAGAATGAAAAAATAATAAATGAAAAAAATATTAAAATTCATGTACATGAATTAAAAATATATAAAATTGATGTGATAATAGTGCGGTATATTTTCCTCATCTATTTATTTTTGTACTTTAAACATATTTTTTTAAAAAAATAAATTTTATTTTATGTTTTTTTATTTTTAATTATGTTTTTAGATATTTTAATACGTTGATATCAAAAATAATTTTTTAAAATAAAAAAATATTTTAATATATTTTTAAATAAAAAATACTTTAAAAAAAACCCATTAAAACACTAAAAATAACTTTCTGTTTTGAATTCAGAAGGAGGCAGGCAGACTTATCATATGGGGGATTAATGAATTTATTTGATTTTAAGATTTATGATAGATTAATCAATGCCAACGTCATTACAAAGGGTAGATAATCAACATCTCATCCAAGGCAAACCACTTTAATCGTACCGTTGTCATTTTCATCGTTAACCTAATCTATTTGGTGTGATGCCTTTAGTGACTAATGGTGTCTTCCTTTCGCTTTCATGATGCAAGCATCACTCATGCACCTTTTGGCAAATGGCACCGATTCCCTCTTCGGCTGTCTTTGAATAGCAAGTGTGTGCTTGTTTGTTCATCGTGAGGTTGATGGCACAAACAATTATAACAAAAGTTAAATGGCATAGAACTTTTACTATGAATATTTTTAGTTTTTTATCTTTTCAAGGGTGGAAAAATATTTTTTTAGCTCTTTTTTTTATCTCATTCATTATTTTTTATCTTTTTTTTTTAACTTCTTACAACTTAGATCGCGATGAAAATAAAAATGAATCAAACGAAAGGAAACTGCAAAAATAAGATGAAGATGGTGCCTCCTGTGTTTAGTCCTTCTCCTTCTTCTCAACCAAATCGTCAGAAGAAATGAAAGAGAAGAGGGCGCCTATTTGACAGAGAAGAGGATAGAGTCGCGATGGAGAGAAGAAGACAACAAAAAGAGTATGGAATTTTATGGTATGATTAACGGTGAGAAAATTATGTGGTTTACTTTTGTTTGTTCTTAAGAGTTTGATATGATTAATTATTCTTCCATTAACAGAATGAATGTATCTAATGAGAATATTCTTGATCTCACCATTAACCCCGTAAGTTTTTAAGGAAAAGTAGTGGATTTTATTAGTTCTAACATCAAAGGTTGGATCTTTTTCAAAGATCTAACATGTTTTTGTTGTTTTTTTTAATAATATTAAGAGGATTAGAGATAAGTAACAAAAAGTTTGGACAACAAATTAATGGGTACAACAGGAGAACTTTGAGTATGTTGAATCAACATTTTATTGGAGGACAATAAATATATCTTTACGTTATTAACAAGAGAAGCTTGCAAGAGTAATTTTTCTTTATTATTGATTAGAGTTTTTTAAAGTTGCAAGAGCGCGGACATTTATCTAACAATTGGTATCAGCATAGCAAAGTTTAGCTTAAATTCTACATTTATTTATTGAAATTCAATAGTGTTTGACAGAAGTATTTGTTATTTTTTTTTTAACAATACATCAAAAGTTCACAAGGAATTATTAGTTAGATGTCTTGAGACTATTCAACACATTTGCATGAGTATTTTGGTCCTCAATAAAACCATTACATTTGCCTGACTCATGAAAATTATGCAAATCTTAGGCGCCAAAACCATTTACCTTGGGTCTAGTAACCATATCAAGCCTAAGCACCTTGGGTCTGGCAACTACGCCAAGCCCAAGCGCCCATGACAGACCCAAGTGTTATAGGTTTAGGAACCACACCAGACCCAAGCTACTTAAGTCCAACATCTTGGGTCTGGCAAGCATGATAAACCCATGTTATATGGACTTGGCAAAAATTTCTTTGTTTGATTTATCTATTGTCGTTGCTTTTTTTAATCACAATATTAAATTAATCGAACTTATTGGATCCAGTCAAAAGTAAATGATCTGAGTATCATATTTTTCTCACTAACATAGTCTAAGCACCCTTTTTTATGTTATAAAAAATTTGGTTTAACCTATGACGTGGCACGGTTCATCAATCTAGGTTTACTCGGGTCATTTTTTAGGTTTTTTTAAAATTGAATATTGTATTAATTCTAGGCGTTCAATGTTTGGTTGATTGGAATTAAGATTCCTAACTTGTTTTAATTTGTGTTCCACAAGGTTATCGTAGTCTCATGCTTCAAATCATAAATTTCGTATGTTAACTATGATCGGGCCAAGTCAACCCTATATATCACTGTCTCTATATATTTTTTAATATATTATTCAATATGTGACCGTTTTAATATTTAAAAAAAAAACATGTCATCTAATATATTATTATCTCAATATTTTAAAAATATTTTGTCTAGTGCGAATAGGATTTTTAACTTCATAATATCTTTATATTTATTTTAAAATTAAAAATAATAATAATTCAACCCGTAAGTAACATGACAAGGGCAAAGAATCTAGTGAACCCTGTAGCGTGAGAAGACATGTCAAGGTTCGGAACCAGACATCATGCAAGTTTCAACTACTTAATGAGTCCTTTATGGTAATGCGTACAAGTCTCCATAACAACGCTTCATTTAACTAAGCACCAAATCCATTTTTTATATTTTTTCAATGAGAAATAATAATGTTACTGATACCAAACAAAACACAATTATAGATTAATGCTTTTTTTTTTCTTGCTTGTAAGAGATATTTTCGGATTAGTTTACACGTCATCAAGTTTTCTCTTCGGGTGATTTTAACGACACATCCGAATTTTGTGTAATCAAAGAAATTTAATAAAAAATTAAAAAATTATCTTTTAAATCTTATTTCTCAAAGAAATTTATTTTTAATCTTACTAGCCCTCTACGTGGATTTCAACTTAATTTCTAATACAGGATGAGAAAACTGGATGCCTTTTCAAATATCATGATTTTTTTTTAGTTGGAAAAACAAAAAAATATTGTTTATGCTTAATAAAAAAATAAAATGATAAATAAAAAAATTTATTAATGTTAATTAAATAAAAAAATTAACAAGCTAATTTTCCTGGTAAAAGCTGAAGATCGGCCATTCATTTTGTTTTACACATTTTCATTTATTTTATGTTGAAGATTAATTCTTATTACTAATAATAAATTATTTTTGTTTTTACAAGTGCGCCCTGATTTTATATAAACTCATTTATATAAAATATAAAGAAAAAAATTATAGATAAATTATAATAATTTTTTTGAAGCATTATAAAATTAAGAAACATTTTAAAAGATCAATTAGTATTTTAGAAAAAAAATTAACTTAACAATTTTAAAAGAAATAAGATAGGAGGTATTAAATAATATTTAAAAAAAATAAAAAGAAAAATAAAGTCATGCTCTAGGGCTTGACCAACTAGGCATGTTTGAGAGTGTGATTACTATTATTTTTCAAAGTGTTTTTCATGCTCAAATGCATCAAAATGATTTTTTTATTTTTTTAAAATTATTTTTGAGATCAGCGTATTAAAATGATCTAAAAAATAAAAAATATATAATTTTTAATAAAAAAAATATTTTTAAATTTTTTAAAAACACAAGTTGAGTCGCGTTTCCAATAGTTGTCTAAAAAGCCCATAAACATTTGAGTCCATAATCCTGACCCGGCAGGTTTTTTTAACCAATTGTTTTTGTTATAACCATGTGTCATGTAGTTTATAATTTTTTGGTCACCTTTAATAATAAAAACCCAAAAACTTATTTTCAGACTCGTGTGAAAATATTTTAAAATCACATAGAGACCTCACTAAATCATTTACAACTAGATAACATCATCTAATCACTTTAAAAAATCTATTTTTTTTCAATATTTCATTGAACTCCTTTTAAAAATAAATTCATCAACATAAAATATTTTTTTTTGGTAGAAAAATAGTCATCGGAACATGTTTTTTCTCATTAAAACTTTTCCAAAACTAAAACTTTAGAGATCAAGCTAAACATTCTTGCCCCAAAATATAAATGAAGCATTTGCTTTTTGTTTTTGTTAAAGATAGTTCTTGTTTTTTTATTTATTTTATCTTTTCAAATTAAATTCTGATTCTGAAAATCAAAACTTAATTTATCCTTAAATGTTTCTCAAAGCTCAGCACATGCAAGATAATTCAAAATAAAAAATTGTAAACAAAAAACTATGTTAATGCAACTTAAGAGGGTGAAATTGCAAAACTTAAAGGATTGATGACCAAAATAAAAAAAAAACAGTGCATTGAATTTTAGCTACAGTGATTTATCCAATTTCTTTTTGTTATTTTTATAATTCCTATAATATAATTTGCTGTGACAAAGTAATTCAAGCCGTCGTGATCCATGTTACTTATTTTTTTAGTTTAACGTGGGTGTCCGGGTCAGCTTGCGTGCACCTCGACTAACCCCACGGACCCTGAAGTTAACGACCATGTAAGCTTCCAGTGGTCATCATATGAGCAACCACATGGCTCGAACCTGAGACCACAACATGTTACTTATTCATATGATAGGATTTGGTTATCGTGACAAAAAAAAAAGAGATAATGTGGACAAAAACGAGTTTGGTTGAAGAAATAAGGACAAAAGATAAATATGTTTTTAAGGTAATTTTGAAGTAAATTTTTGTACTTTTAAAACAAAATGTATAGCATGTCTTCAAAGATAATATTTTTTATCTCCAAAATATCTTTATAAAAGAACTCTTAGGTCCGAGATTATTCAACTAAAGCATGTAAGGATGAAAAATGTTTATTATTATAGTTTAAAAAACTCAACCAAAAAATTGATTTAGGACAAGATCTTGGTCACAAGCCAAGAAGGTTAACCTAAGTTAATATTTGCTCTTTTTTTTTTTAATAAAAATGATCAAAACAACATCGGTTTTTTTTTTTATAAAAAAAGTCAATGGTTTATTTTTACTTGGGTTTTACCTTGATTTGACTGGGGCACGAGTCAACCCAAGTTTTTAATATAGTCAGGTCGGGTTAATCCTTCATTTATTTTTTTAACCCAAACCGATATAGTCCCTAGGTCCCGAGTCAACAGTGTGGTGAATTGACCTAGGCAGGTCGGGTTAATCATTCATCTTTTTTTTTTAAACCTGACCTAATCTAAGCTCTGGGTCCCAGGTTAATCAAGTTGCGAGTTGACCCAGGTTTTTAACCCAGTCAGGTTGAGTTAATCCTTCTTTTATGTTTTTTTTTAACCCGGATCGATTTAGGCCCTAGGTTTTGGGCCGACCCGTCAGGTTATTCTAAATTTTATAACTTGATTTATTATAATATTATTAGTTTCAATACTCAATATAAACTATAATGATAAAAATAATACCTAATTATTTTTTAAATATATAGAAGTTCGACCGTAGTATCTAATAACCTAACATGATACATTCAAGATTACTCTGTCTTATCCACCACTACTAAACATAATTTTATCTTCGTTTTCTCGTATTTTTTTCCTTTTGTTTTCATTGTTTCCCTTTTTTTAAATGGCAGCACAATTACCAAATACTATTTACAATTTTTTGTTCTTTTTAAATCCATGACTTCTTGAAAATAAAACAGAAGAGAAATAAAATAAACCAAACTTCTCTTTTCCTCCGCCCTTTCTTTCTCAAACCCTAATCAAACAAATCCCATTTTTTATTCGATAACATCGCAGTATATTCTATCGTCACCGAAATCAAATTAATCGCAGCCATGAGTTTGAATAATGATTTGTAGTCCAACGCAGAGTCTATGACTCTATACACTATACTATACTTTCCATGGTATTGGTCGTGATGGAGGGGTGGATACGTCTTATGCTGAGAAGGTATTCTCATCAACATTTAAACAGTAAAATTACATATGTTTTTTTTGTCAATTCCCCTTTCTTTAGAAATGATTCAGTAAAATCTACAAACAAAACAAAATTAAATTGGGAATCTGTATTAAATAATTTTTATTTTTATTAAATAATTCACAACGTCTTACATGTGAGCATGTATGAATATATATTGTTAGGCTAATTATTTCCATAATAATTTTCAATATAATTACTAACATAAGTTTTTTTTTATTTGAGTTATATAAAACACTAGAATTTTGCTATATATGTAACTTATTAAAATAATTAATAGAGGAAATTAACTGTTATTTTAAGTAGAAAAAATGATTTTCATAATAAACGACTGTACTTTTGGTTAAAAGCAAGGAGAACTCTAATTTATTTTAAAATTAAATCAGTTTTCTAATCAAATGATAACTGATTTGCTTCTAAAATAAAATAAATTAAATACTAATCAAACTCTGTTCTTGAATGAAAATAACTAAAAATAGTTGTGTTTTAAAAGTATAAAAATATTAAAAGAGAACATGTTTTTAAATTTACTTGAAAAGATACATTAATTAAATGAAACAAACTAAATATTACGAAATATATAATAATGGTTATATATATAAGAAAATATTGAAAATTTATCTTCCCACAATTCCGAAAAAACAAAACGAAATTAAAATGCAACAAATTTTTTTCTGACGTAAATAAAAAAACCACCACGTCAATTTTATCAAAGGCCCATTTAACAATGTAGGCCCCACGCCCCCACACGTGTCAGCAAAGCCCGACCCTTTTCCCTATATTTCATGAATGACTTGTCACGGAAAAAGAAAAAACTCATTCCCGCCAAAGAAGAGCAATTTTGACGCCTCCTAATCTCCCTCCCTCCCTCCCTCCCTCCCTCTCTCTACACTTTTCAAATCTCTCTCGGCGTCAGCTTTCAGTATCCAATTCAGGTATGCTACTTTTCTCCATCTCAATCTCTTAATTTCCTTCAAATCTCTCTCTCTCTCTCTCTCTCTCTCTCTCTTTTAATTATTGTATCAAAATAAAATTCTGATTAATTATTAGCACAAAAACCCTAACTAAATCACTTATTAATTCGATTAAACTAATCCGAAGCCCTTCTCATGAAATCTGCTGAAAACCAAACAACCCATCCGATCTAAATTATCAAGTTTGCCTTTTTTTTTAATCAATCAGGAAAGAGTGGAAATTCGAATTCGGTTTCGGTATCGTGGGGATTGGCGGAAGAAGCAAAGGAATTACAGCAAATGCCTGAGAAGATAAAGCTGCAGCTTTTCCCAATTGATGAAGCAACTCTCGTGGGCTTGGAAAAGGTGAAAATCAATGGAATGTTGACCCCCCCAAAAAAAAGATTTTAGACTCTAGAAATTCTTAAATTATTTTTAAATGTTGAATTTATTTGATCTCTGCAGGATGGGTATCATCCCTACTTGGAACTCACTCTAAGCGCTCGTAAAAAAGTATCTTCGGTGCTTAAGCATTTAAATGACAAGTGGGGTTCTTCCAAAATTGCTAGTGGGGAGCCGGTTCTATATCCGTATAACGTAGCTGAAGGTTTAGCTAGGAGGAAGTGGACGTTGAGTGACATTGATATCACTGCAGGAGAGGTCTATGCCGCTATTGGGAACCCTTCTGTTTTCCGTCTAAGGTTTTGTGTCCGATCACTTTCTTGTTGCATTTGGGTGTTTGATAGTTAGGTTTAGTTTTTTGACTTGTTTTGTTTTTTAAGGTATGGTTGGTTCTCTAAATCTGAAATTGAACCCGTTGGAGTACCTTCAGCGTCAACTGCCGACGAGGCCTGTTTACAACCTCAGTTCGTGCAGAAAGTTAGCAGTATTAATACAGAGAGTACTTGTGGTGAAGTGAAACGGATGGAGGAAACAAGTGAAGAGTTCAAACCAAGCACTTCAACTGGAGCAATGAATGCGGTTTTGGCTGATAAGATATCTTCCGATGGATCAATTGGACCTAAGGTACTGTATTATTATTTTTTTGGCATTTTCTGTATTGATTGTTGTTATTGTGCTATCGAGTAATTTGCTTCATTTGAGTATTCAGCAATCCTTTCCTGGCTCAGTTATGACTTGTGAGTGCGTCTAAATTTCAGCATTCAGTAACTTAAGAAAACATTTATATAATTGCCAAGTCATCACAATGATCACAGGATTTCAATTATTAATGATTTTTGGAAGTTATTGGAGAAACTGTAAGATCTATTCCCCAAAATTATTTGATTAATATGATCTTTGAACTAACTATTCTATACCTTAGTATGGAGGTTTGGTTGGAATATGCCTTTCAATGTTGTATCTTTCTGAAATTTGCTTATTTGTGTCTAACTAGGGCAATGAAACAAAGATGGATGTTGGCATTGGGCAGCCATCAACGCTGTGGAATGACGGTCTAACTGACATAAGCATTGGGGGTCTGCTATCTGAAGCGTCATTGCAAGGACTGTTGAATTCCTGTGATCCAAGATCAAATGGGAGTAACCCAGGCTTGCAGCCATCTCAGATAATCTCTGATTCATTTGATGCCTTTATTACTGCACAAGTAAATGGTTTCCAAGAACCAAGGCTTCCTCCTCACAGTTCTAGCTCATCTATTTTGGATGCCGAGGACACATGCCACGCCTTTGCCGTTAAAAAATTATCTGCCTCAGGCAAAGATTGTCGAACTCTGAGTGGAAGTGCATATTCTCAGACCTGCAGTCAAGATACTGATTCAAAGTCATCTATGCATCCAACTACGACTGAGGTTTGTTAAGTTCTCCCACACTGTAATTTACATATGGAAATATGAATGAGGATACTAGTTATAGTTTAGTCACATTGTTAGACCCCTGTCGATGCTGCGTACCTGTTAAATTGATTTATATAAATGTTTGATGGTTTCTAGTAATTTGAAGTGCATCAGAGCTCTGCTAATTGACACTTGATAATTTGGTACGATACATATTTTGGTTAGGAACTTTTGTGGGCATTTAAATCTCATAAAAAGTTGAAGTAGTTGAGACCACATGTTTCACGATTTCAAAGAATCTACAGTGAGCCCTTAATTTTTTTCGCCTTGTTTTGTGGTCAATAACCAATCTGGCTTTCGACAGGACCTTGGGTGCAAAGAATCTGAAACAGAGCTCTCACTTGGTTCTCGAATGTATAATCATGAAAACAGCCTTGGGCTTTCAGGAATCAAATGGGTACTTGAATCCACAATTGAAATATTTTTATTTTCCTCCTTGCATATAACCTTACAAATATCTGATTAATTTTCTTGATGCAGACTGATTCTTTGGGACCCTTTGACCTCGGCCTGTCGTCTTCTAGAAAGATTATCAATGGTGACAGTTTAAGCATCGGCAGAATTATAGCTTCTGATTGATTTGTTTTAATATTTTAAGCTGGAACTTTCTGCACTCGTGAAATTGAAATAAGCAAAGCCATTAGCTTGATGGTTGAATAAAAACCTGTAGAATATCATTTTCAAAATGTTTGAAATATGTTTTAGTGATGACTAGTCATGGATTGCCGTATTATGCACGATGTGTTTGCTTAAGAAGTTTATAATTGAAAGGGCTAAAGGCAAGGTGGTAACTTATACTTGGCTTGGCAGGATGCTAAGCATAAATTATGCGAATCTGACTTTATGCTAAATCTTATATTTTTTAATTAAGCTATACGTTAAACTCAAGTACATATAAGTCAAATAAAGTGTTAAAATCAACATTTTTGAGATCAAATACATGTTAAACTCAATCACAAGTGGGTCAAATAAGATATCAAACCTAACATTATTGGGTTCAGCTACGTGTTGAGTTTAATCACAGGAAGGTTTGACAAGATGTTAGACTCATCACTCTTGGGTTCAGTTATATGTCAAGTGTGGGTGGGTCTGACAAGACGCTGGACCTAATATTCTTGAATTTAGCTAAGTGTTGAACTCGAGTGTATGTGGGACTGGAAAGATGCTGAACATAATTTTTTTGTGTTCAGTTACACATTAAGCCTATTAGATGTGAGTGCCTATTAGATGTGAGTCTGGAAAGATGTTGGACTCAACATTTATGGGTTCAACAATGCGCTAAGTCCAGGTACATGTGGGTCTAGTAAGATGCCAATCCTAACACCTTTGGGTTCAGCTACGCACCGAGTTCAAGTGCATATGAGTCTCGCAAGATATCCAGATCCATTATCATCGGGTTTGGAATAATGATAGTCTTTATAAGTCCTATATCAGGTTACAAGACTATTTTTATGATTCTAAGTCCATGTTTGTTTCTCGGAAAGTGGTTTCTGGGAAACCACTTTCCAAACTTTCCTGTGTTTGTTTGCCATTAGGAAAGTTGGTCAATGGAAAATACTTTTAAGTCAAAGGAAAATTTGGCTTGGTTTACAGGAAAGTGTTTTCCTGGAAAATTTGGGCGGAAAACACTTTCCGGAAGTTGTGAAAAATTTAGAAATGTCATATTATTTGTTGATTATATCAAATTTGGTCCTCAAACTTTTGATTGCTATATATATTTTGTTTTGAATATTTATTTTTTAATTTCATCTCTTAAAATTTAATTTTTATATTAACTTTAGTCCTTATTTTTATAATTTTTATTTGTTTTTCCCTTGTCATTTTTTATTGAAATTTTTTATGTATTAAATTTGATCCTCATTCTTTTGATTGTTACTTATTTTATTTGAAATGATTTATAAAATCTTTATTATTATTATTTTAATTTCTTCATCTTTCATTTTTTTTATTTTTT
>Ga0307517_10005625_pt1 | contig 18810 bp, 7 predicted proteins | sample 23_EM_MG_FD_194515 | JGI IMG/M metagenome (GOLD analysis project Ga0307517, IMG submission 194515) | Populus trichocarpa ectomycorrhiza microbial communities from riparian zone in the Pacific Northwest, United States - 23_EM | ecosystem: Host-associated > Plants > Roots > Unclassified | place... | reverse complement strand
CCGTTGGTAATAAAAAATATTATTACCGACGGATTTACCGACGAAATGAAGCGGGTAATTTTATTTTTTTATTTCCGACGGATTTACCGACGGATAAAAAATTACCGATAAAGGATTCACCGACGGAGCATTTCCGTCGGTGATGTCGTCGGTAAATTAATTACCGACGGAATATGTGTCTTACACCGACGAAAAAATTCTGTCGGTAAAACTGTTAAATCTTGTAGTGACTGATGTTATCATGCAAGAAACCTTCATATTTGTGAACCTGAAATTTCATTCCTTTATTGAAGTTATTTATTCTAAAGTTACCTTTTTAATTGTGCAAGAAAAAAAAAACAAACTTACATGTTGTAGTCAGGCTTCTACTAAGCAATGTACTTTTCAGTGTATACATCCTTCTTATAAGGGAAATCCCCTCTGTGAGGAGGCCTCGTACTCGATGAGCCTACATCGAGAGTGGGTGCATATGCATCAAGTGCTTGGTCATAGTTTGCACCTAGCGACTCATAGTTATCAGAAGCACTATCAAAAGAAATAATAGTGCTCATGTCTATATCACTTACTAATGATCTTCTCTTCATCATTAATAATAACATTATCAATATATTGTATTTAAAAATAAATCGACAACACCTTCTTTGTATAAGAGACTACCTAAAATTTTATAAACTGCAAAAACAACCATAAAACAACCCAACAAACATTTATATCCCTCGTAAAAGGTTCATCAAGCTTTATGCAAATTGATCATAATAAAAACACAATAAAAAGAATCAAGTTTGAAAACTATGTGTGTGTGTGTATTTGGCAAGAGTGATCCGTTAAGTTAAGTGTTGGAAATTTATTTCTATAATAGATGGAAAATTATGTATGGTAGTGCTTGAATTTATGGAATGCATGGCAAGTCCAATTGTGAATACCATACAATTTCTTCTATTTTACTCTTTTTCTCTAAACCCCATCCTGGTGACAAGAATATATTTTGGTTAAAAAATGATAAAAAAAAATCTAAAGTTCCGTCTTTAAAATTTGATGAATTTTCCATATAAACTCTAACCCTCTTATAATTAAAAAAAAAAAACATAGCAGCATTACAAAACATGAAAAAGATAATATAAGTATTGGATTTTTCGAGTTCAATAAAAGATCCTACAAGTCCTAACCAAATTAAACCCTTTTTTATGGCTTTTTATACTATAACCCCATCTTCTCTCGTAGTCAAAATTAAGATGTAGGCCACATGGATTTTTTTGTTAAATATTTTTTTTATTTTCTTATACTTAAATCATGTAGAAATATGAAAAATATTTTATCATAAAAAAAAAAATACATTTAAAATAAGATAAAATATCTTGTGATCCTTAAATCATGGATTTCATATATGATTAATTCTTCTCTTTTCTTTTTTCAACGCTTAATTTTCATAAATATCAAACATAAAAGAATTATTTTTAAGTAGTTTTCATTAATATACTCAAACAAAAAAAAAACTAATATTTTATTTCCAATAAGTTTTTTTACATAAAACAAACGAAACCTTTAAACCATGTTTTTCAGCAAAATAGTCTCTTTTATAAAAAGAATAACTCATTTAATATATATATATATATATAAACCAATAGATTTTAACTAGATTTTATCCCAGGTCAGGTTGATCAAGTTAGGATATGTCACTTCATTGCGGAATATCAAGCTTAAATGACGTGGGTTTTGCTTTATTTCAGGCCCAACATCCTTCGATTTAGTTACGCACTAAGCTCAAGTGCATGTGGGTCTTGCAAGATGTCAGACCCAGCATCTTTGGGTTCAGCTATGCATTGAGCTCAAGTGCATGTGAGTCTTGCAAGATGTCAAACCCAATATTCTTGGGATGAGTAATACACAATTTCTAAATACATGTAGGTCTGACAAGGTGCTAAACCCAACACCCTTCGGTCTAGAATCATTCCATGTCCAAATACATATAGAGTTTATAATATTTTTAGGTTCTATAATGGGTCATAAGGATTCTTTTTATTTATTTATTCTTATGTCTTTTAACATAAAATATTTAAATTCAAGAATGATCATTTCTATATATCTCTAGGTGCATAAAAGTCTTCTAAAGACCTACTATATTTTCATCAATATTAACATTGTGTAAAGGATATCTATTTGTCATTAATACTGTGTAAGAGATATTTATCCCTCATTAATACCACCAAGATGAGATTACGATTCAACCCCTTCATTCAAGCAACATGACAAAGTTCAGAGTCTATATATACCCTCTAAACCACTCAAGTAAATGCCTCACTTTTCCTATTCTCTAAAATATTCATACTCATATTATCAGAACATTTATCATACATAACTAAAAACATACACTTTTGTTCTTACAATTAAAAGCTCATTCTCTCATTCACTAACTTTATCACTGGAGGGTCCCTAAATCCCACTAGAAAAACTATTTTTCAGGTGTCAAGTCTTCTATAACTAACCATCAATTCTGTAAACTTTGAAGAAGGAAACATTGAAGTGAACATATGATTACCCATTATTCAAACACATAAGAAACCTCATTCCTAGGCATATTGGATATTTGGAGCATTATCAATTGGCGTTGTCTATAGGAACTTGATAAAAAAACCATTAATTGTTCTCCATAAACTAGTTTTTGACATCCCTAATTGCTATTAATAGTAGACAATCAAGATACATTAGGATGAGATGTGTCATAGACCTCTCTATAGTTACTGACATACCTTTTCCATCAGATTTTCAACAACTCATCAATTAAATGTAAACTCATCAATTAGATGCAAACCCTTAACCAAGTTGTCTTGGCATCCCAAAGGCAACCTCAGGCCTTGCCCCCCCCCCCAGCAAGTCCTAATATAAAAGGTAGCTCTCTTAGTCTTAACCTCCTAAACATTCCCCCTTTCTAGGAGATATTTTTTCTATTCTCTAAAAGATGCTGGGCAAAATAACTTGGAAAGTTTTCCTCCTCAATGATCTCATAATCCCTATGGAGATTTCTCTCGTAGACGTGAAGCTCTCCTAATATGTCATCAGTCTATAGGTGAACCTTCTAGCTACCGCGAGATTGAAGTTAACCATTCCATACTAGAATTCTTTAGCTTCCAAAGCTTATTAAACAACGGTAAGGAAGAATCATGATTGGTAAATACTTACAAGATGAGGTCTACGATCCTCATGAAATAAAGGGATCATTTTTATCTAATCGACTCTTATACACCCCCATCCCTAAGAAGTACATCTTCAAAAAGATTACTTTGGACAACTATGATGGTCTCATATATCCATGAGAACACGTCCAAAACATGTATAGAAACCTTGAGTTGGTCATCCAAGACAGTGATGCTAAGTGCAAGACCTTCCTTACGACCTTTAGAGGGTCAACATGAGCTTGGTATAACAACCTAAAACCAAACTCTATCATGGGTTTTAATGACCTCTGTGCTAAACTTATTTCATGATTTAGCACCAGTATACTCGCTAAGAGGAGCTTTATGAAACTCTTCAGCGTTACTCATTCAAGAAGGAATCCACCAGGGCATATTTGAAGAGGTTCAACAAAGAAATGTTGAAGTTAAAAGAATTGATTGAGCTATTAGTCTTAGAGGCTTTAATAAGTAGAGTAAGGGAACATTCTATATAGAAGGGTTTATATATTTTACTAGACAAAAGCCTATTGAAGGTAACACAAGTCATGGAGAATCCATACATGTAGAGGAAACCAACATATTGATGCATAGACCTCCTCGTTTTTACCAGGAAAATAAGGATGAGAAACCATTCAAATGGAATCGCTCTCCTAGCAAAGATAATAATTCTAATAATGGTCAGGAAAGGCCAACAAGGGAAAACATACAATACATTAAGAGGAGACATATGACTTCCTTAAATGCCACCCTAACAGAAGTCCTTACAACCATCAAGGGAAAATACTTTGTTCAATATCCATCTTCTATGGTGTCGCCTCTACACACACACACACCTTTAAGAATTTTGCATGCACCATAAGGATAAAGGGTATAATACAAAAGTTTGCTTCATACTAAAGAAAAAAAAATTAAGAGGCTGATAGCTAAAGGCTATCTATTTTTTTTTTCAAAGGGCATGCCCATATGGAACGTGATAGAGAAAAGTCCAGCCAGCCTGCCCAAAGCCTACCTGAGATCTATGTGATTTTAAGGTGCATCTCAACTAGAGAAAGTATGGAAAACATGTCCTCACAGTGACTCGATAATAGAACCCATAAAACAAGTTATAACTTTTACTCCAAAATATTAAGAAAAGGTGACTTACCCCTATGTGGATGCACTGGTAATTCTCATAATTCTAGCCAATCATCAAGACTACAAGGTGTTGGTAGATGATAGGACCTCAGTTACCATTTTATCTAAAGATGTGATGTCCTAGATAGGGATAAATCCCTCAAGGATGACTCATGTGAAAAAAAAAAATTGTTAGGATTGAAGGGCTAGGAGTGTTAGTGAAGGGTGCTTTAGATATCTCAATCACAATAGGCACCTACCCTAAGTGCTTTACCCTTCAGCAAACCTTTATGGTGATAGAAATAGCTCTAACCTACAACACCATAATAAGAAGACCTTTTTTTCATAAGATCAATGAAGTCATAAGCACATGATATTTGACCTTGAAATTCTCTACTAAAAAAAATTGGTTATCATAAGAGAAAAACAAGGGGCTTCAAGGAATTGTGTCTTTGAATGTCTAAAATGCAAGAGGTCTTTAGTTATAGACCATCAAGGGTCTTTGAAGAAGAAAGTAGAGGTCAGAACTGAGGCCAAATAACAGTTATAAAAAAGTATCTTTGGGGTAAGAAGATAGGGTTGTTATCAAGATAGGCTCCACATTTGAACCACCTCAATAACAATTATTGATAAATTTATTCCTCACCTATAAAGGCTAATTTTGATTTCAACACTTCAGATATGACAAGGATCAACATAGAGATAATTGCTTACAGACCTTAAGTTGACTTAACTTTCCTTCCTATTCGATAAAAGAAAATATGTTTTAAGGGGGAAGACAATATGCAATAACTATAGAAGTGGATACACTATTAACTGTTGAGTTTATTCGTGTGGTCATGTATCTGTATTGGTTAGCTAATATGGTTATGGTGAATAAGAGTACTGGAAAGTGGAGGATGTGTGTAGACTTTATTAACCTGAATAAAGTATGTCCAAAGGATAGTTTGCACTCCTAATGATTGATAAATTGGTAGACTCTACAATTGGCTTTGAGTTCTTAAGCTTTTTATATGTTAATTTAGGGTACCCTCAAATATTTATGTATCTAGAAGATGAGAAGACTTCTTTCATTACATTAGGAAAAACGTTTTGCTACAGAGCAATGCTATTGGCTTGAAAAATGAAGGGGTTACTTACAGACAGATGGTCAACAAAGTGTGTAAACATTATACTAGAAGGAACATGAAAGCTTATATGGAGACATGCTGGTGAAAAACATGACTTTTAAGCAACATTTAAAGGACCTAGAAGATGTTTTTTCTTGGTTTTGGGCAAATGTCAAATAAAGGTGAATCCTTTTAAGTGCGTGTTCGCCATCAGAGGAGGAATGTTTTTGGATTTTTCTAGCAAAAACAAGGAAATAGAACCCAATCTTGAGAAGATTAAGGTAATACTGGATATGAATCATCCTTAAAAGGTCAAAAATGGACACCAGATTGCTAGAAAGCTTTTAAAGAACTTAAAGTTTATCTTTTATCTCCTAAAATCTTGTCACAACCAAGACGAACTGAGAGTCTGTTCCTCTATCTTAAGGTTTCTAATCAGGCAGTCAATGTCGTGTAAGGGAAAAAAGAGCATACAACACCCGCTCTACTATTCTAGTTGAACTCTTCATGATACAGAAATAAGATACCTAAAAGTAGAAAAGATGGCCCTAAGGTAGAAAAGAAAACCTCTTCGCCCCCTAAGGTTCTCTAGTAATGGTAGGGGAAGAACTTCTCCGATGAGAAGAACTACCTCCCCCTACCAGAGGTGGATGTTAGGGTTACCCCCTCTAGTTTCGGGGCCTAGTCTAAGGACCCATGTCCCCACCATTTCCTCTAGTTTTTAGTTAGAACCCGAACTCCTCACTAGAGGAGGCAATATCTTTTATTCCTAGGGTCAAACTAACTCTTTTTTTTTTTTCCATTTTTCTATTTAAAAAGAAGGAGAAAGAAATATTTGGTGGAAGATACCTATGATGACAATTTATTCTCAAAATGAAGCAAACTAGCTCAGCGATTCTTCAAACAAATTTTTTTTACAAAGATTATAATGAGTGAAAGTAAAAAGAAAAAATAGAAGTAAGAATGGTTAGGGATATAATGGAAATAACTTTTCACCCTCGTTGTTAGATGAATGACCTTTCATGTCATCTTAGATCTCCAAATATCTAATCAATTATTGCATTGAATGCACGCTGCCATTTTGTTTTCTAAAAGACATCTCTTTTAATAAAAATAGGCCACCTGACCATCTCTTTCAGTAAGAACAAGCCACATAGCCATAAAGAATCCCAACAATTCTACACGGGACACAAATCTCATGGGAAAGGTAAAAAGTCTTTAACTAAAGCTAGTAACCTTTTAAATCTTTGTGTATTTAATATGTAAAGACTTGGGAGGCTACTGATGGATCAATGTATTATATATATGTGTGTGTAAGTGCATGCGTGAGTGTGTTGTGTCATACATTTACTTAAAAGCTCAAAATTAAAAAGGCCAAAAGTAAGGTTAAAACCTAATGTATCTATACTTGGCAAAATGCCAAACCCATATGATATGGGTCTAGCTTAATTCCAGGCCTAACATTTTTCAGTTTAGCCACACATTACGCTTTTGGTGCATATGGGTCTTGCAAGATGCCAGACCCAATATTCTTGAGTTCAATTATGCACTGAGCCCAAGTGCATATGGGTTTAGCAAGGTGCCAAACCCAACACCATTGGATTCAAAATCAGTCCAGGTCCATATACATATAGACTTGATAATCTTTTTAGGCCCCATATTAGTTCACAAGAATTTGTTTATTTATTCTTATGTATTTTAACATAAAATGTTAAAAGTCAATACTGATTATCTCCCTATATCCCTAGATGCATAAAAATCTTCTAAGGGGCCTATCATATTTCCATCAACATTAATATTGGGTAACAAATATCTATTTATCATTGATATTGTGTAAATGATATATATCCTTCATTAATGTCATCAGAAGAAGATGTTGATTAAACCCTTTTATTTAAGCAACATGATAAAGTTCATAGACTATATATATCCTTTAAACCACATAGGTAAAGGGCTCACACTTTTTCTATTCTCTAAAATATTCATACTCTCATTTTCAGAGTATTTATCATACACAACTAAGAACAAACACTCTTGTTCTTACAATTAAATATCCATTTTCTTATTTATTGCAATTTCCTATTAAAAAGTCATTGATTTATTATCGAATGGTCCCTAAATCCCACTAAAAAAGAGTATTTTGCAGGTGTCAAGCCTTCTATTACCAACCATCAATTTCATGAACTCTGGAGAAAGGAACATTGAAGTGATATTGTGATTACCCACTATTCAAACACTAAAAAAACCTCATTACTAGGCATATTTAATATTTAGAACATCATCACTTTGCTAGTTTCAAAATTCCATTTTTGTTTTTGTGTGTGAAGGAAATTGTTACATGTAAAACTATGAAAATTAAGATTAAAATGGAAATTAGAAAGGGATTGAAATGGGAATTTATTATTGGAGGGTCCCTAAATCCCATTAAAAAAGACTGTTTTGAAGGTGTCAGGTTTTTTATTACCAACCATCAATTTCATGAACTCTGGAGAAGAGAACATTGGAGTTATATTATGATTACCCACTATTCAAACACTAAAAAATCCTGATTCCTAGGCATATTTAATATTTAGAACATCATCACTTTGCTAGTTTCAAACTTCCATTTTTGTTTTTGTGTGTGAAAGAAATTGTTACATGCAAAAGTATGAAAATTAAGATTAAAATGGAAATTAGGAAGGGATTGAAATGAAAATGATTTGGGAAAAGCCTTTGGATGTTATAAATAATCTCACACCTAACATAAATCCTAATCCTTAAAAGAAAAAAAAAAGTTTTTTTTATTAAAAGTATACAATTAATAAATAATTCAACTATTATTATGGTTCTTATACTAAATAAAAAAACAAATATAATTTAAAAAATAATTAATAAACCCAAAAAACTCATGCATTGGTCTCTCGAATTGGAAGGAACTCATTTATAAATTCAAATTATCTTGATTTAATAAATAATCCATAAAAAATTGCAAAGGCTTTTTCCTTTTTCCTTTATCTTTATCAACTTCATAAGCTAGAGATTGCTTTGGTACCTCCATGCTGACAATTGAATATGTTGTAATGACAACATCATACTTTGACAGCTCAAAAGGATCTTTCGTTCGATTGCTTCTATGGTATACTAGAACAAAGAGGTTAACTATCACAAAAACACTTGTGTGTCTTTAAGTCTTAAGGATCTTTGTTTGATTGCAGAAATGATAAAATACTAGAAGTTGATTGTTGCTTGTCTTTGTAAACAGAACTATTGTTTCCATCACTTTTTGAACACTTTTTATTGATACTTTTATATGTATTGTTTCCGTCATTACATGCTACACCCTCCTCCACCTTCTCAGAATAATCATCAATAAATCTCGCTCTTTACCTTGACAGATGGAGTCATAGGTACAAGGTTTTAGTATAATGGAAAGGAAGGAAGCGTGTCTTTATCTTCTTAATCTTGTCTCAGTCATAAATCTTGAACTTGCCCTGTCACTTGCTGATTCTCTTCAACTGCTCTCACCATGCAGAGGCATGATCCTTAAGCCCAATGGTGATCAACTTCAACTTTATCCTCTCCCAGACCTCATTGTACTAAAATATATGTTCCATCTCATGAAGTTAATCAATAAATTCCTTAGCCTATAGGAGCTTGCAAACTTGGGGAGTTCCATTGTAAAACCTAGATCTTCATAGTGATCATCCCAAACACAAAGGTTGCTATCTCTGATCACACTCGTGATGTGGGTTCTCAAAACTGGATGTGGAGTCACAATCATTTATTTCATGATCATCCAAATCCCAATATGCCAAATGACAAGCTAGTTGCGAAACCTGACTTTATAAATACTTTAATTATTAGTTTGTTAACGTTGGGCTTCTATGAGGAACTTCCTTGTTTAGAAACCGAAATCCTCCACCATGACCTCATCCTATTTTATGATCTCTAGCCATGATAATCAAATAGTACAACAAAAAACAACTTGAAAAGTTAGATTTTAATATCAAATGATGTTATGATTCTATTCATGAATTAGTTCACTATAGCTCATTGTATTTTTTGATTGTTTTAATAATAAATTGATATTGAGATGAAAATCAAGAGACAATGAGATGAAAAAGGCTTGAAAAAAAACCTTAGACATTGTAAATAATCTCATGACAATATAGAAAAATCTGAGCAATATTTTGAAAAAAAAGAAGAAATAAAATAGACAATTTTATTTATACTAGTTATAAGTTTAGATTTTAATCTTTAAAGGGAAAACCCTAATTAAAAAGGTATATAGCTAATGAAACATCTTTCTAAATAAAATAAAGGAAACAAAATAACTTAGAAAAATAAATAACAATCCCAAATTTAGCCTTAAGGTACAACAATTGTGGACTCGTTTGATGACTCAAACAACATGAACACAACATCATCACCTTTAATTTTCCCAATTACCCAGGCAGACACACGCTCATAATCAAATCTAACATGGGACCCCGTTTCAGATACCTTATGGTCCACTCAATTAATGAAGAACAGAGAGAGGATCAAAGACCCGATAACTCACATTTGTTTCACAAAATTGACTAAATCAGAATCTAACCCACATTTCATCCCGCTTGGTCTCGGAGCTGACATCCCTATGCCTAAAGAGGAAATTGGGTCGGCAAAAGTTTTTTTTTTTAAATAAAAACAATGATTTAGGTTATTCCAGCTTTGTCGTGTTAAAAGCTGAGAGACAAGAATACGTGTAGCTTTTGAATTAGAAAGAGACTTTAGTCCAAAAGTCCAATTTTCTATACTCACAGAAACCTAATTTAATAGACACCTGCTTACCATTCTCTCCCTACCTTAATTTCCAACCACGAAACCCTAATCTTACACAGGTTTTCCCATAAATATTAGGAAAGAAAGTTGTTGTGAAATGGACAAAAATGCAGTGTTCACTTACTGCAACCTGGGTTTATGTTAAGATACGAACTGCCATATTTTTATCTAAATTTACAAGTATAATTTCTGATTCTCTGACCCTTGATGAACAACAAATCACTACCCATCAATGGAGGAAGGGGACCCACTAATCTCTTCCCTTCTTTATCAACTGTACCACTGCCAGCCATACTGAATTCCTCCACGTAACATTGCCTTCTGATCTCTCACTCTCTGCATTTATACATACACACACTCACTCTATTTTCTCCATACAGATTCTCCACATCCTAGCTACTCCCTCATTCATGGCTCTCTTTCCCTTACTTCTTCTCATTCTTATGGTTCCTTCCTCTAGTAATGCTCAATGGCCACCTTCACCTGGCTACTGGCCAGGTTCTAGGTTCAGGTCAATGAGCTTTTACCAAGGATACAGAAATCTCTGGGGTTATTCACATCAACGAGTAGATCAGAATGCGTTGACTATCTGGCTAGATAGCACATCAGGTTTAACTCGAGTCCATTAGCTACCTGACATTATAATGCGTCTCTGCTAGCTGTCTGAATTAATTTTTGTTAGGTATCTAATCATAAAGCTTTCTGCACATTTAATTCATCATAATCTATTGTTTTTGATCTTTGTAACAGGGAGTGGATTTAAATCAGTTAAACCATTTCGATCAGGGTATTTTGGTGCTTCCATTAAGCTCCAACCTGGCTACACTGCGGGAGTTATAACAGCTTTCTATGTGAGGATTGGACTAATTAAACTATATATGCTCATAATAATTTACTGTAAAACGTACCTTTCTCTGCTAGTATTACTCTTCTTTAATTAACAGAGTAGTCGGTATAGTATATATAAAGATGTTCTTGTATTAATGTCTAATTAATTAATATTTGTAATCAATTAATGGCAGCTTTCAAATAGCGAAGCTCACCCTGGGTACCATGATGAAGTGGACATAGAATTTCTTGGCACAACATTTGGGAAGCCTTACACTTTGCAGACCAATGTTTACATCAGAGGAAGTGGGGATGGGAGAATCATTGGGAGAGAAATGAAGTTTCATTTATGGTTCGATCCAACCAAAACCTTCCATTATTATGCCATTCTTTGGAGTCCCAAGGAGATCATGTAAGTTAACCACTATAGTGATCACCTATAATATTTTACAACCAAGCAAATTAAAAAAGTTTCTTCTACCTGAGTGGTAGCTCAATTAATCAGATATTGGGTTTGTTTTTCAATGATTATAAGTTTGAGTCCCTTTAGGATTACTGAAGTCTTACATAGTCGTTAATTTCAAAACTCGTGGGATTAATCGAGATACACGCAAGTTGGCTCGAATATCCACATTAATTTAAAAAAAAAAATTGCTTCTTCTAATTTTTTTTTTGATATTATGTATATATTTTTTTGACACAATCTTGGGTGAGTAATTATTTTATTAACTCAAGATTTCTAATTCATCACATGTTTACTAGATTAAAAGATATAAATGATGGTATTCAAACAAGAGATTTTCTCATTTTTTTTTAGTTGATCACGTACTACCTGACTGTTATTGTTGAGCTACTAGCTCACGAAGCTTCTTCTAATTAATTAGTGAAGAACCAGGTTATAGTCTGTTTATGATCGGCGAGGATAGGAAGAAGTTTCCTGTGAGGGGGTCTGAATGATGAGAAAATAACATTATTTATGTGGTGATTTTCTCTCTGGCATTTAGCATCATTACTGTCTCTTCACTTAAATAACGAGCACATTTGTTTTTATATTGTTTGAATATAATGATTTTAGAAAAATAAAAATATTATTATAATATATTTTTAAATAAAAAATATTTTTAAAAACAACATTATTAAAAAAAATATCAAACATGCTATTATTATATGTTGTGTCTTCTACAACATCAATCATAAATTCGTTTTCCCAGCTGGCCTCAAAACCAAACGTACATTGCAGCATTAGTAAAAAGCAAGCAACACCTATGAGACTTGTAGACAATGATCATGTCACATCGCATTCATAAATATTAAATTTGTAATGAATAAATGTTTCAGATTCCTCGTGGATGATGTGCCCGTTAGGAGGTACCCGAGGAAAAGCACGACAACCTTTCCACTGAGGCCGATGTGGGTTTACGGTTCCATCTGGGATGCCTCATCTTGGGCTACTGAAAACGGAAAATACAAAGCTGATTACAGATATCAACCATTTGTTGCTAGTTACACCAATTTCAAAGCAAGCGGCTGCTCAGCCTATTCACCGGCCTGGTGCCACCCTGTGTCCGCCTCTCCGTTCCGGTCGGGTGGGCTCACAAGGCAACAATATAGAAGCATGAGATGGGTCCAAAGACACCACATGGTCTATGACTATTGCAAGGACTACAAGAGAGACCATTCCCTAACACCTGAGTGCTGGGGTTAATATAAGTGATTGCTTGGAACATTGATATGTCCGCTCCTGTATAGGAAAATGGAAATCACTTGAAAAAAAAGAACAAAAAACAATTTAACTTGCCTTGTGATTTCAGATTTTTTGTCTTTTATTTATGAAAGTGTCTTGAGATGGTTCCCCGCTGGCTAAAGACATTATACATGCCAGAGCAGTTGAGCGTCCAAGGCTCCCGAATGGAAAATTTGTTTGATTCGTCCAGTGTTTGAACATTATGTGTGTGCTCTCTTTTATTTTTTAATAAATTAAAAGTATTTTTGTACCTTCATATTTTAGATTTTGTTATTATCATGTTTGATCTCTCTCTCTCTCTCTCTCTCTATATATATATATATATATATATATATATATATATATGTATGTATGTATGTATGTATGAGCATTTTGCGGTGAATATATGAAAAGGCATAAACAAAGAATTTATTTGTGTTTCCACATGGTCCGTGTCTTTTTATTCATGGGGATTGTTTTATGATGTTTTAATCATCTCTTCTAACCTCATTTGTGTTTGAGTTTATGCTTTATAGTTCATTTGGCTTTTATGTCAAATTAATAAAAAAAAACTAAGGTTTTTATTATACCTCATCTTATAAAACACTATTAATTAGAATAGTGATTTGTTTTTTTTAATCAATATTTTTTTTATCCTTTAATATTACATTTGTTTTTCATTGAGTTATCACATTCTTATAATTCGGATCACAAATTTAACGGATTAACTCAATTCACTCTGATTATTTTTTTTTCTTAATTAACTTGTTTTTTTAATTTTATCGTTTAATATTGGGTTGAATCAATGATTTTTTTAAAAAAAAATTATCCTTTAATATTAAAATTATTTTTTATTGGGTTATCTCAATCTTATGACACGAATTGCAGGTTTAGCTGGTTAACTCGGTTGATTCAGGTTTTCTTTGTCTTTTTCTTAATTAACCTTTTCTTTTCCAATATCATCCTTTTATATTGGGTCGATTGAAAATTAGACTTTATAATTTGTTTTGTTTGCTTCCTATTAGATTATTCCGACATCATGACCTAGAAATAATGCTTAATGGGTTAATTCGAGTTGACTCGAGTTGTTTTTATGTTATTTTTTTTAAAAAAAAATTCAATTTTATTATCCAACATTAGGTCTGTTGGGGATTGAGCTTTATAATTTGTTTTGATTTTTTTTTCTATGGGGATATCTTGGTTTCATGATTAGAGTTGCGAGTTTTGATATTTTGACCCCGATTAAATTAGGTTATTTTTTAATTTTCTTTCTAGGTGGTTATCTCGGTGTCATTACCTGGGTCACAAGTCCTTCAACATTAGATTTGTTTCTTATTGGGTTGTCCCTGTCTCATAACTCGGGTCGCCAGTTTAGCAAGTTAAGCCAACTGACTCAATTTTTTTAATTGACTTTTTTTTTTCTTCCAATTTCATCATTTAATATTGTGTTTGATTGGAAATTAGGCTTCATAATTTGTTTTGATTTGCTTTTTATTAGGTTATCTCGACCTCATGAACTAGAAATAATGCTTAACGAGTTAACCCAGGTTGACTTGACTTATTTTTTGTGTCATTTTTTAATTAAAAGTTTTGCAAATTTCATCGTTCAATATTGGATCTAACAAGGTTAATTGGGAATTGAGTTTCATAATTTGTTTTGATTTGCTTTCTATAGAGTTATCTCAGTCTCATGATTAGAGTCATGAGTTTGGTAGATTGACTTAGATTATATATATATATATATATCATCTTTCAATATTTGTTAATTGAGAATTAGACTTTATAATTTGTTTCAATTTGTCTTCTATGAGGTTATTTTAGTCTTATAATCCATGTTAGTGAGTTTAATAGGTTAACTCTAGTCGCATTTTGAGGTTCTTTTTTTAATTGATTTATTTTTCTCAATTTTATTATTCAACATTGGGTTGATTGAGAATTAAGCTTCATAATTTGTTTTTATGGGATTATTATAGTTTCATAACCTGAGCGGATTTAACATGTTAACTCAAGTTGACCTAAGTTAACCCGATATTTTATTATTTGAATATTAAAAAAAATGTTATATTGAATTTTTTTTTTTGTCTAACTACATTTTTACAAGCTGTCTGGATTGTTTTTAAGGTCAATTAACCAGGTTATATTGGATTAATCTCCACTTGATTTAAGTTTTTTTTTTTAGAAAAAATATATTAACAACATTTAAATTTTTTTTTATATTCAAGAAAAATTTAACCTAATATATAAGAGTCAACAATCTAGATATTTTTAAGAGGTATAAATTTCAATCAATTTCTTGAAAGATGAAAATACCAAAAAAAATATTTATTGTGTTTTCAGCGAGTGTTTTGAAAAACGTGTAAGCGACCATGGCTATTATTATCTCTGCTCTATCTATCAAAGTGTACAGAACATGGAAGGAGAAAAAGGGCTATTGGATTCTCGTGATTGAACAGTTTGTTTTGTTTCGATATGAAGTCAATTATTATGATTGGTTTTCTTTGCAGACTGTTTTTGCATTCTTTTTCTTTACCCGTATCATTCCACAATCAATGATAGATAGAAGGTAATCAATCATCTGTCTGGTAGGTGGATTAATAATAAAAATTAAAAATTAAAAAGTTTGTTTTTTTTGATAATTTTATATTCGAGTCCTGTGATTGCTAATATAATAATTACCAGAGACTTACATGATTGTTAATTTAGGGTCCGTGAGATTAGCCGAGGTGTGCACAATCTGGCCCAAACACCTACATTAATTAAAAAAAAAATAATAGAAGGGTCTCTTATTGTCCAAAGAGATTCAATCTCCAATATATGATGATGATCCACACCCTACAATTGGCAATGTAGGAGGCATTGCACGCCATGTTAGGCCCCCCAGTCTGGACACAATTCCACCTAGCATCGTACCCACGTTTCGCCCATGACGGTGGAATATATTTTTTTCATAAAAAAATGATTTTCAAGATTGCGCCATTCAATATCAAGAAACAGCAGTTCAGTATGTTTATGTGTACGCAGATAAAAAGTATCCTTACATCTGACCATGAGCTAATCACATCAAGCTTTCTGCGTAAAGTGATTCCCGAAGCTCTTCGAGTCTTCAAGATAGAATCATATCCAACTCCAAACGGGACAATTTCTTTTCTTCTGCCATGACGCGTATCGATCAACTCTGTCGAGCCTGCTCCTGCAATTTCGATGATAACATAGATCCTCCAATACTTTACATGTACCTATAAGAAAAATACTTTCTATTTACTCTAGTCAAGATGGCAGGAATTAAGTGAACAAGTGGAGAGGGCATGAGGCAAATTAAAGATGGCTTACATCTAACATGCTTTCCTCTGCATGCTTTCTTCGTAGAGGTAATTTTTTAGGACTCTGCCAAAAATTGTAGTCAAGAATATGATGTATTCCCCCACATGAAACCTGGATGAGAGCCCTCAGATCCAACATCCGAGACTTGGCGCTCCAAACTGTCTCCCCATATATATATCTCAGACAAGATATAAGCTGATCCTCCTCCTGCTGTCTGTACTCCCACAAATCACAATTGATTTCAAACACAAAGACACCTTTGATATCCTGAAATAAATTACTAACCATGTAAATCACACAGAGAGAGATGATCATGAGTATATTTAGAATTCGAACTCCAGGTGCTCGAGTTGAGAAATTGTTGTTTAAGCTAAAAACCCATGTCTCAAAAGCCTCTCAACTCTTTATCTTTGATCAGAATAAGCATTAGACACCAGCAGTGACGAAGCCAGAATTTTTTAAATAAAGGGGCAAACTATTAACAAATATTTGATATTATATATTATGTAATATGTAAATATGCATTATATAGAGAAATTAATTTGAAATATATATACTAACTCATATCAAATAAAATTAATGTAAGAATACTTTCAAAATGAAAAAACTAACTTGGGTTAATTGGTTTTTTTTTACAATTTGATTTTTACAGTTATTTTTTTTATTTTTTCAATTTAATTAGTTTTTCGATTTTTTTCTCACCTCTAAAGTTAACAATAGCTAATTTAGATTAATTGATAACCAACAAAAAAAAAAAATTAAATCTGCTAGATATTATTAATATTAATATAAAAGAAATTAAAAAAAAAATTAAGGGGGCAATTGCCTCCTCATTACCCTACGTAGCTCCGCCCCTGGACACCAGAGTAGAGTAATTAGTTTAAACAATTTTCTAAAGTTTTTATTTATTTTTTATATATGAAATTTAATAGTCCACGACATCAAACTAGGTCAATTTTTTGTCCCAACGTGTCGACTAGGCCAGGTTTAATATTACCACACATAGTATTTGATTAATTAAAAAAATGAATTTTAATATTGTTAAATGTTGAGTTTTCCAAAACATATATGTACAGTTTAAACAATAAATTTAATATTTTTTTTTTGAGAGTTTTAAGGATCTCGTTAGAAAAATATAAAGTTTTTTTTTGGTGTTTATATAAATTAAGATTACCAACAAATCAGATTTTTTTTTCTTTAAATAATTGCTTCAAGGCTAAGATGTCACAAACCACATGTTGTTCAAGTATTTGATATCTAACAATAATTTACACAAACAACTAGTGAGAAATCTCCTATACCCTTTTAGGAGAGGGATTGTTATGCTTTTGATTGCTAGCTCTTTTCTTTTGTGTTTATCAAGTATTATGTAACTTACGTAGTTTCTGTACAAAAAATAAAAAGCATAACATTTTATTTATAATGAAACTTAAAACCTTATAAATTACAAAATATCAATTTACCTCCAGAATAATATCATGTATATTATTTCAGGATGATTTTAGAAATCTATTCAATCAAGTCTATACTTTATTTTTCTAAGTATAGAATTGTAATTCCCTATATAAATTTCACTATAGTCCTCAATTTCTAAAATTTATTTACAATCAAGTCATACTTGATTAATCATCCCATTTTATTTTATGTCCAATGGTTTTTATGTGTGTGACCCATTATATTTTTTAATAACATGATCCAAATCACAATTCTAAATAAAAAAAGATTAAGTAAACTAAAAAAAATTATTATTAATTCAAAAATTGATTGATTTATATTTGAAGATCAAGTATAATGTATAACAATCTGTCATAATTCTCCAAATATTAGGAAAGCCATAAGTTGTTTGACTTAACCTTTTAGTGATAAATTTCCCAATGTAATTATTATCCATTCATCAACAATGTTTCAATTTAGACATTATAGCATGAAATGTATCTACCTTGTTATAGTCTTTGATTATTTGGATAAGATTTTAAACTATTTTCAAATCTCATTTTAACTTGCATAAGGATTTATAATCAATACTATTTGAGAACAGGTTAAATATTTTCTCTAATTCACCTAGGGTGATGAATCATATCTTAATTACTCAAATAGTTTCATATAGTTCATGTTATACCCAATATTTGTTTTTTTGTTACATTTGATTAGGACATCGTGTACTAGGATCAAAACATAATATTCCTTATATAAGATAACTTAGTGATTTTGAGTCTAAGGATCACTTACACACCATTACGTGAGCCTTTCTATATAAACAAGTGATTTCTCCATATAGAATTCTCATGTGAGTCTGTTCAGTATATATATCATCTGACAAGCATCTAATATTAGTTTTAGGTATCCTCCATACCTCAACTTATAAAAACAACTTTTACTTTCATAAAAAAAAGAACATAATATGTATGAGTCTCAACAACTCTAATTAATGTTCAATCTTAATAGAGTATTGACTAAGAACATTTATGAATAATGTTTTGAAGCAATAGAAAACCCATAATTATAACAATTTTCTAATTTTCTTTACAAATCATTTTTATCTCGAGGATTTTATCTTTATTCGAGATTCATAAATCAAATATAAGGGCATAGATGAGTAAGACTAGTTTAACACATCAACAGTCTGTGTCTATATAATGGTCAAGTAATATATGATTAATTTTAGACAATTTATGTATTGGAGGATGAAAAAAAAAGTTTAGGTTTTCTTAAACAAGGGTTTATAAAAAAAAAAGCAAAAAAATAT
>Ga0307517_10005624_pt1 | contig 18812 bp, 10 predicted proteins | sample 23_EM_MG_FD_194515 | JGI IMG/M metagenome (GOLD analysis project Ga0307517, IMG submission 194515) | Populus trichocarpa ectomycorrhiza microbial communities from riparian zone in the Pacific Northwest, United States - 23_EM | ecosystem: Host-associated > Plants > Roots > Unclassified | place... | reverse complement strand
GGAATAATATTTATCGATGGCCGGCGGGAACTCTCCCAATTCCAGTTCCAGGAAAGCCGCGGCTTCCCTGATCTGCCAAAGATACAATGCCCCTGTATTCTCTTTCTTTCCGCAGATCTCCGGAAGCATCTCATTCAGCAAACCGTTCCAGCAGGCTTCTTTCAATTGCTCCTTATCGGTGAGGCTGTCACCTGATGGGTCCTTTTTATTCCATTGACCGGCGGTAAAGCTGGTGCCGGTCAACAACAGTATTTCCTGTTGAGTAGATTTAGTTGCCATAACGCAAGATTTTAAAGATCTTATTCCATATATATAGATGCGAAAGAGCGATAAAAGAAACATGTTGTCCAGAGAAAGTTTTGTTAAACCAATCTCCCGCAGGAGTTTTAAAAAAAAGGGGCCAGGATAGAAATCCAGCCCGTTTTTAAATCCAATATCCTATGAAAAACCAAGTACATCATTTCAATCGACGATCCAGAAAAATCCGTTTGCGCCTGAAAATAAGTGGAGCTTTCTATTCGGTTAGGGATCAGGGGACTGCGACGGAAAAATAATTTTGCTGAAAATAAAAGGCACCGGCCTTTCTTCTCCGGAGAAGAAAAACAGACCCAAAACCGGAAGGATTTTCTCATTATTGGAATGGCGAAACCGGGTAGCCGGTACAAACGGGCATGCAAGGTCGCAGTTGGCAATTTGCAGTTTGCCGTCGTGGGACGGATGGAAGATCAGGATTGGGGCGGACGGAAGATCAGGTTGGGGCGTGGAACAAGTGGAGGATCGTGGAACCCTGGGGGTATCTATGTTGCAAAAGAGGAAAGTGAAGTACGAACTTTTTGTAAAGGGTTGCTAATCAATCTTTCCAAAAAATTTCGTGTTGGCGATCCCCTATGCGGCGGATTTGGGGAGAGGGAGAAGGTGGTTTCGAGTGGAGAATTTAGCTTTTAGCTCTCCGGCGAGGGCTGGAACGCAGGCGGCAATTCACGCTCTGCCGGTCCCAAATATTCATGTAAGTGCCTGTATATAAGAAATTTATCAGGGGGCTAGCGGATTTGACCAAATAGATTTATATTTGGAATAATGCCCCTATTTGAGCCTATTTCTCCTTTCCGGGACATCTTGTCGCGTGTACATTATTCCCGCTCTGTTCTTGCGTTGACCATTCTTATCCTTTGCGTGAGAATAGATGCGGAGGCACAGCAGCATATTGTCGTCCGGGGCACCATCACCAATAGTTTCACGAAGGAAAAGATCGCTTTTGCCAGTGTCTCCTGGAAAAAAGGGGGCTTTGGCGTCATCTCCGACAGCGCGGGGAATTTCAGGATCAATGCCAGTCCCCGCGGAGCGGATACTTTACTGATCAGCTATGTCGGATTCGACAGCCAGGCGATCCCTCTTGTCCTCAAGGGTGAGTTACACGAACTGCATATTTTCCTGGAGACGGCCAGGACCGGCGGGGAGGTCGTCGTCCGATCGAAATATAACAGAGGACTTCTCTGGTGGAGAAAGGTAGTGGCCAACAAAAAGGTGAACAATCCTTACAAGGCGGATAGCTATGCCTATGAACTCTATAATAAAGTGGAGGTGGATATCGCCAATATCAACCGGGAAAAGTTCAACCAGCGCAAGCTGCTGCGGCCCTTTGGATTTATCCTCGACAATATCGACAGCTTATCCGAAGAGAAGCCCTTCCTGCCTGTTTTCCTCACCGAATCCGTCAGCGACTGCTATTTCGCCGTCAACCCCTTCCGGGAAAGGGAGGAGATAAAGGCCTTAAAGACCAATGGGATCAAGAACGAGTCCATCCTGCAGTTCATGGGAGGGCTCAATCAACGCCTGAACTCCTATGACAATTACATGCCGCTGTTCGGTAAGGAGTTCATCAGTCCCTTGAGTGAGGCCGGCGAGAATTATTATAATTATAAGGGTCTCGATACGCAATACATTTCCGGGCAGCGCTACCTGCATCTTATTTTTAGTCCCCGGCGGGAGGGCGAGAATACGTTCTCGGGCGATTGCTGGATCCATCAGAATAGCTGGGGCATCCGCAGCATCACGTTGAATATTTCCCCGACCGCCAATATCAATTTCGTCAATCGCCTCAGCATCATCCAGGAGTTTACGCGGCGCAGCGACAGCAGCTGGGTCTTCACGAAAGACAAGTTCGTCGCGGAGTTGTCACCGCTTAAAAAAGACAAGCTGGCTTTTGTGGCCCGTAAGACGAGCCTCTATAATAATATCCGGATGAATGAGCCTTTGACGGAAGAGGCGTTGAAAAGGAATACCCGCGGCGAAAAGGTCGTTATCGAAGAAGGGGCGCTGTTGCAGGATACCGGCTACTGGCAGATCCACCGGGCGGAGCCGTTGAGCATTAACGAGGAGAATGTCTATAAGATGATCGATACCCTGCACAAAATGCCGTTGTTCAACAAATACCTGCATACGGCGGAATTCATCATCGACGGACGCAAGCCCTTAGGAAAAGTGGAGATCGGTCCATGGTATAAATGGGTCAGCGGCAACCAGCTGGAAAAGCTGCGGGTGCGGTTCGACCTGGCGACGACCAAATCCTTCAGTGAGAACCTCTGGCTGCATGGGTATCTCGCTTACGGGTTCCGGGACCGGCAGCTGAAGGGCAAGGGAGAGTTCACCTATAAGTTCCCCGGCGCGGGAGGATACAGCGTACATGCTTCCTATACGCAGGACCTGGATAATGGCCGGCAAAGGAATAATGACGAGGATATCACTACCGATAACCTGTTCAGCCAGCTGATACGGCGTCCGGGAATCCGGCAAAAGTTCCTGCTGGAGAAAGAGGCCAGGGCCTGGGTGAAGAAGGAATGGGGCAACCAGCTGTCGGCGCAGGTATCTTTTTCAGTAACGGATTATACCACTTTCAATCCCCTGCCTCCGAAGGAGATGTTCGCCATCAATGAAAAGCATACCATCGTAGCTAGCGAGGCCGGCTTGAAGATACGTTATTCGCCTGGTGTTAAGGTCATCCGGGCCCGGCGCAAGGAGTTCCGTCTTGCCGGTGAGAATCCCGTCCTGGAAGCAAGCTTCTATGCGGGCATTCCCGATCTGCTGGGAAGTTCGTACCGTTACCAGAAGGTGAACCTGCAGGTCAGCCAGGAGTTCCGTCTTCCGCGCTGGGGCAAGGTACGATACAATGTCTATGCCGGCAGGATCTTCGGCGACGCGCTACCCTTCATGCTGCTGGAGATCCATCCGGGCAACGAGATCTATTATTACAATAAGAATACGTTCAACCTGATGAACCGTTTCGAATATATCAGCGACCGCTATGCAGGCTTCAATATCGAGCACAATTTCGAAAAGAAGCTGCTGAACCTGCTGCCCTTTATGCGCAAGACGAATATGCGCCAGTTCTGGAATATCAAAGCGGTATGGGGTGATCTTTCCAATGACAACCGGAAGCTGAACCTCCAGGATTTCGGGAATTACCGGCTTCGTTCCCTCCACGAGAATGCCTATGCGGAGCTGGGCACGGGGCTGGACAATATCTTCAAGTATTTCCGGGTGGACCTGGTATGGCGGTTCGCGCCGGATCTGAAGCCCGTCAACCCTCCTCCCGTGCCCGTCAAAAGTATGACCAGTCATTTCGGCGTCTTCGGCAGCTTCCACTTCCAGTTCTAGCGGGGAGTGGTGAGTGATGCGGGGCTGACGATGGAAGACGGGCGTCCGGGAGATGGATGCCAGATCCCGGGGATGGGGAGTTGCAGCGGGCGTCCGGAACGATGGGGCGGCCAGTATTTTCGGTTATGCGGTCCGGAAGGAGTTTTGTACTTTGACTTCATGAAAAACCTAGCCCTTTCCTTCCTGTTGCTGATCTGCCTTTCGGCTGTCAGCCAAAAAGATATTTCTCCTGAGGATGTTCATGCCAGCCTGGTGCAAGGGAAAAAGAAGTCCCTGATCGCCTATGCCGGAAAAGAGCATTCCTTTACCATGGAGATAACGTCCCCGAACGTCAAGCCTTCCGATATCCCGGGGTTCATCACCATTAACAAGCAGATCGTCCAGTCGACCCTCCTGCCGGCCTCGAAAGCCAGCGGCATGAATGCGCTGACCCCTTCGAAGGAAAAAGAGGCCCTGCTGAATTATATGAATTATGAGCTGGGCTATTACCGGAAGAAGCTCAAGCAGGACTATAGTCATCTGCAGACGGAATGGATAAGCCTTCAGGGGCGCACGTTCCTGCTCTGGTATTTCGACATGCCGAAGAACTATAAGCTGGTCAGCCGGCAGATCTATCTCTCCACTTTATTCTATGACCAGGTGATGGACCTGAATGCGCCTGTCTTCAAGCTGAATGATTTCGCCAAAGCGAAGGAGACCGTTCTTAAGCTGGCCGGCACCTTCAAAGTGTATGACAAGCAGATAAATCCCGACCAGATCTCCCGGCAATTGAATAAATAAGCGGGAGCAAGTTGTTCATTTTCGATGCAGTTCGTGTGCGCTTTTTATGTAATTTACCCCTCTAAAATACTGCCATGAACTGTGATCTGATCCTGAAAAACATCGACAGGCAGGTAAAGCTAAGTCCGGATGAGGCCGACGATCTGTGTTCCTTATTATCCGTCAGAAAAATAAAGAAAAAAGAGTTCCTGCTCCGGGAAGGAGACATCTGCCTCTACGAATATTTCGTGAACCAGGGCTGTTTCAGGGCTTATTACCTGGACCTGACGGGCATGGAGCACAATTTCTATTTTGCCGTGGAGGACTGGTGGATCTCGGATATCCATAGCCGCGTATATGCCACTCCCTCCTTTTGCAATATCGTCGCCCTGGAAGATGCGGAACTGCTGCAGATCTCCCAGGTCCGGCTGGAGGAGTTCCTCCAAAGAGCGCCCAATATGGAAAGGTTCTTCCGGATCGCCTATCAATTTTCGCTGGCGAATATTCAGCTGAAGTTCCTTCGCATGTTCCATATGTCGGCCGAGGAACGTTACCGGTATTTCAGGGATAAGTATCCGCAGCTGGATCAGCGGATACCACAGAAGCATATCGCTTCCTTCCTGGGTCTTACCCCGGAATTCTTCAACACGGTGCGCAGCAAGGTCCTGCGCGCGGGTTAAGCGTTCAGGATCGGCCGGATCAGGGCGCCTGTACGATCAAGCTGTCCACGGACCATTTGGCTCCTCCCGTAAACAGAAGGGTCAGCGCCAGGCCGATGACCAGCAAATGGTATTCATATCCTTCCCCGGCCTGCTGTCCCGTCCAGTTCATGAAGAAGCCATTCTGCACATGCGTGCTGGTGATCAGGATTCCTGCCATGACGACGATGAGGGCGAAGGCCCAGATCCGGGTAGCGAAACCGGCCAGCAGTGACAGGGAGCCGAAGAATTCGATCATGATGACCAGGAAAGCGAGAAGGGCGTTGAGATGCAGGGTGCCCGTGAAATAACTCATCGTTCCTTTAAAACCATAGCCGCCGAAGATCCCCAGCAATTTCTGTGCGCCATGGGGGAACATGACCAATCCCAGTGTCAGGCGGGCGATCATCCCAGCCGGTGCGTTGTTCGTTGTAAATAATTGTAGCATTGTCGTAGATTTTTATTTCTACGGCAAATGTATCCGCGGCCGGAATAATAAAACTTAAGCTGTCTTAAGAAATGAGATCGCAGGCAGTCCGGAGGGTCCGGGAACGGGATGTGGCGAGTGCGGGGATGGCTGGGGACCAGGAGGAGGCAGAGGTGGAGGATGGCGGGGATGCCGCGGGTCAGGAGGATGCAGCGGCCAGGCGATGCGGGAAATGTGGGGCGATGCCGTGGGATATGGGGCGATGCTTATTTTTCCGCTTTCAGGTTTTCCAGCTTTCTTCTTGTATCGGCGTATTCGCCGATGGAAAGGGCTTTGGTATAGCACTCGATGGCTTTTTTCCTATCGCCCGTCGTGTTGTAGAAGTCGCCCATGCTGTCAAAGGCATTGTTGCTCCTGGGATAGTTGCTGATGTTGAGCTTGAAAAAAGCTTCGGCCTTTTCCGGCATTTTCCTTTGCAGGAAGGCGTATCCGAGCCCATTGACCGTGAACTCGGGGGGCAGCACCGTATAGCCCATTTGCCGGGAGATCTCCTGGTAATGCTGCGTGATGGTGCTAACGGCTTGTTCGGCGGTGTAGCTGCTATCGAAGAACCGATTGATGGAAGGAAGGTTATAATAATTGAAAAGATAGCGCAGCGCGTCGTATTCCGCGATCAGGGGTACGGAACTATGGCCGTCTTCGTCATAGTATTTATAATTCCAGTGGAGGCCATTGTCCTTATTTCGTTTCAGGGTCCCTACGAAGTCAAGGATGGACCGGATATGCCAGGTGGAGGCCGCCGTATCAGCGTGCACGTGGGCGGTGTCCATGCCCGGCTGCATGGTATTGGCTACAGCCAGGAAAAGGGATCTGCCGTTGAAGCGTTCCCGGCCCAGGGTCGTCTCCGCCTGGTGGAGTAATTTCTGGTTATCCCACCACAGGCTGGGGTCGATGGCCAGGTAGGCATTGAAGAGGTATTGGTGATGGATCAGGGTATTGATCACCATAAGTCCTCCCAGGGAATGACCGATGAGCATCCGGTAAGGCGCGGTGGGATACAGGGAGTCGATGTGGGGGATCAGTTCCTTCTCCAGGAAGGTGGTGAAACTCTCTCCTCCTCCGGCCGTCCTGATCGCATTGCTGTCCACATAAGCATTCGATCCGCTGTGGGTGGGGGTCAGGTCCCGCATCCGGTCCGTATTCGGTATGCCTACCAGGATCATTTGCGGGCAGAGGGCGTTGCCGTTGATCTCGCTCAGCTGTTGGATCATTCCCATGACAGAGGCAAAATGCGCGTCCCCGTCCAGGAGGTAGATAACGGGATAGCGCTGGCTATTGAAAAAGGGCGCCGTACCATTCCCGGGCAAATGCACCCAGATCCTTCTTTTCTCATGCAGGGTCGCCGAATAGATCGTATCGATCTTCCCGATGACGATATTGTTATTCGTCTGGGCATACCCATCCAGGGCAACGAACAGCATAAGGGGTAACAATGATTTCAGGACCTTGTCAATTCTCCTGGTAGTGGCATTTCCTGGGGGAAATTAGTCAAATCTCCCATGTCTTCTCCTATTTTAAGGCTGAATCGGGTAAATTCCCTGATCGCCGGGGTGAAAAAACAAAAAAGCCGCCGAGCTTTCGCCCGGTCGGCTTGAGAACCCCCGTAAAACAAGCTAGTTCAGAATGTCTTATCATCTGATCAGGCGTGGCCGGTTACGACCGTACTCCCTGATGGGAAGTAGCTGCCTGGTCTGTTCTTTTACTTAGTCTTTGCGTGCCGTGTGCCTTGTCCGAATTCGAAGTTGACACGGGTGAACAGGAAACGTCCGTTGTATCCGAACTGATTAGGTCCGAAAAGGATACGACCCCTGTTGGATGCGTCGCGTGCTGAGTTATAACCTCCGGGCGCCTTGTTCGCTCCCGCGATGGGGTTGTCATGAACGGTCTGCAGGTTATTTCTCGGGTCGACGAATACCCTGTCAGGATACACGTCGAAGATATTGTTGGCGCCTCCCGAGATGGTGATACCGTTACGGAATCCATAAGTTATTACCAGGTCCGTCGTGATCTTGGCCTTGAAGACCTGGTCGGTGCCGAGGCCGATGTCATTAAAGAAAGCGCCGGTATTCTTGTTGACCAATGCCGGGTCGATGTTATGCAGGTACTGGACGTCGCCGAAGCGAACGGCACGGACAAGGAAATCCCATCTCTTAAAGGAATAGTCAAAGGTGAAATTGATCTTATCCCTTGGCTGTCCTGTCTCGATACGGCCGCGCTGCTGGCGGTCGAACAAAGTAAGTGCCAGATCGTTGGCAGGATTGGCGTTCGGGTCGGTGACGCTGGGATTATTTTTCGGATTGTCGATGACCGAATTGGTGTGCAGTCCTCCGACAACGCTGTTCTTGTTGAAGTTGGCCGCCAGGGAGATCGTGGCATTGCCCGATCCCAGGCGGAACTTGTCGGTAAGGACGAAGTCGATGCCTTTGGTTTCCGTATTGACGGCATTGGTCCAGAACTGCAGGGAGGAAATGGTACTATCGACGTTATTGTCGGTCATGATCTTATTGACCAGGGGATTGGCCCTGCTGAAGGCAGTCGACAGGACGACGCGATCCTTGATGGATATAATGTATCCGTCGACGGTAAAGGTCAGTCCGGGTGCCAGTTTACCAACGAAGCCCAGGGTATAGTTGGTCGATTTTTCCGGCTTCAGCTCCTTGATGCCAAAGGCGTCCCTGACGATGGGATTGTAATTGTTAGCCGTCAGCGAACTCTGCGGCTGGCCGCCTACAAACTGGGTAGATGTATTCTGGAAATAACGCTGGTGCAGGGAAGGAGCGCGGAAACCATTGCTCACCGAACCACGTAGCGAGAAGCGTGAACTGAGCTCATAACGGGCGCTCAACTTGCCGCCGAGGTTGTCGTAGCTGAATCCTTTTTCGGCATAGTCTTCATAACGGACGGCTCCGTCCAGCAGCAGTTTGCCCAGGGTAAATTCCAGATCGACATAAGCCGCATAGACGCTCCTTGTCGCATTCACAGCATCCGCCGGCTTAAAGCCCGGGAATACCTGCGCTCCGGAAGCGGTCCCTATAGGGGTCGGGAAGCTGGTGTATTTGGTCTGTCCGGGATAGGGCGCGATAGAATCCACTCTCGCCAATCTTTGAGCATTGTCAAAGGAATTCTTTTCTCCCGCCGTGATCTGGAATTTTTCAGCACGGTATTCACCGCCGAAGGCCACGTTCAGGGAGTTGCCGGATGAATAATTGAACCGGCGGCTGAAATCCAGGTTGGTGGTATTCTGCAGGAAGGAAAGCTTGCCTGCATAGAATTCCGTCTGCACGTTATCGGTGGCAGGCAGTGAAGCATTGCCGGTATTTTTTATATCGTAACGCAGGCTGTTCTGACCGAGTATATTGCTGATATCCATATCCCATTTCCCGGCCTTGATATTAAATCCCGCCAGAATATTATAGTCATTGATGGTAGGTGCGATCACCGGCAGGAACCCGTCGTAATAATACCGCGAGCCATCGGCGAGCACGGGCTGCTGGTTGACAGAGTTAGGATTGCGGCTGAACCCGCTGGCCCTTCCATCCCGGTGAGAAAGCCCGGCGGTGAGATAAAAGTCCACCTTGTCGGATAACCGGGTGCCGGCATTCAGAAAGGCGGACAGATTCTGGGAGTAGGAATTCCCTACGACCACGTTTTGGCGGTTGTATTTCCGCTGCCCGGCAATATCGGCGTCCGCGTCCATCAGGTACCGGCGATAATCGACATCACTGACGCTGGTCGTCGGATAGGGATTACCGGGGAAAGCGCCGGCATTGCCCAGATAAGCCAGGGGAATATTGTCATCGCCGCTGCGGTTGGTGGCAAAACGGCGAAGGAATTGTCCGCTGATGTTCAGGTAGGTGCCATTGCTCTTAGCGAAGCCCCCGCTGAAGTCCACCTGCTGGTTGAGGCCGTCCTTGTACTTGATGCCTCCTTTGTAAGGCATGTTCGTAAAGTTCTGACCCAGGGTACCGGAGATATTGAACCCGTTGTAGTTCTTTTTCAATACGACATTGATGACGCCGGCAATGGCATCGGAACCGTATTGCGCCGCCGCGCCATCGCGCAGCACTTCGATACGTTCGATAGCCGAAGAAGGGATCGTATTCAGGTCGGTGCCCACGGAGCCTCTGCCTACCGTACCGTTAATAAATACCAGGGCCGAAGTGTGCAGTCTTTTTCCGTTCAGCAGCACCAGGGTCTGGTCCGGGCCCAGGCCGCGAAGGCCGGCCGGATCGATATGGTCCGTGCCATCGGAGATCGTCTGCCGCGCGGATTGAAAGGATGGGGCCGTATAGGTCAGCATCTGGGATACGTCCATCTGAGCGAATGCCTTGACATCTTTTGTCCTGATGACATCCACCGGAACGGGTGTAGAGAGCTTACTCCTGTTATTCCGGGAGCGTGACCCTACTACCACTATCCCATCCAGGTCGGATGCGCCGGATATGGTAAAATCCTGCTGCGTGGCATTGCCGGCCGTTACCGTCATTTGCTGGCGTTGGGGTGTCTGGCCTACATACGTTACGACAATTGTATAAGTGCCGGGAGCCAGGACCAGGGTATACCTGCCGGCTGCGTCGGTGGTGGAGCCTGTCCTCTTTCCCTGCATTCCTTCTACAGTAACAGAAGCGCCGGTCAGGGGATCGCCGGTAGCATCTTTAATAATACCTTTTATCGTACCGGTCTGGGCCGAGGCCCATTGAAAAGCTAGTAATAGAATCGCAAGCATGCTTGCAACTCGAATCATAAGTGGGAGTTTCTTCATTTTAGGTGTTAATTTCATAATTACAGTTAGAATCGAATCGAAATGACAGGGCGAAAGTAGATACAATGATTTTTCTTAATAGTCTCCTTTTCCTATCGGCCAGCCTTTTTTGCCTATCGGAACAGGTTATAAAGGGCCTGCAGAAAATATTTTACAACGCCAAGCTACCATCGGCATATAGGGATGTCCGAAAGGCGGGCATCAGCCTCCGAAAGGCGCTGGTCCAGGCCCAGTGCGGGCGGGGCCTATATATTATATAAGCAATGAAGTACCTTTAACCTCCAAAAAGGTAAGCGGTCCTGATGCATCTCTCCAACTTTTTTTTTCGCATTCTGCCATCACTCATTTTCCTATTGACCGGCTACAACCGGCTGGTGGCGCAGGATATCAATGAGGAGAATTTCACCCACTATACCAAAGCCGACGGGCTTTCCAACAATATCATCAACGGGCTGATGCAGGATTCCACCGGGTATATCTGGATCACCACCTATTCGGGGATCAACCGCTTCAACGGGAGTAATTTCGCGCAGATCCATGTCAATAACGACAGCCTTTCCCTTCCGTCGGAGCAGCAACGGGGCCTGGTATGGCTCGACCACCGGCGGCTGGCGGCATACAGTGACGGCATACATATCATCGATACGCGAACCGGCGAGACGCGCAACCTGTTCATCCCCTACCCGGACAAGCAACTCCAATATAAATTCAATACGATCCGGGGTGTCCGCAGCAATGCGTCCGGGGACATTTTCCTACTTACTTCTTCCGGCCTTTATCATTTCGACAAGAACTACCGGCTGTTGTTCCGCTATGATCATTATCGCAGGGAAGAGGCCGGCGCCGTCTCTTTCGCTTTCGGAAGGAGCATGTTCTGGCTGGACGAGCGGCGTCTTATCATTTTTACTACCGCCGGGATCTATTGCTATGACACCAGGAATTACACTTTCAGAAAAATGGAGGCTTCGGATTGCCCCGAGATGAAGGAGTTCCTGAGCTATCCCAAAGGCGATTATCAATTCTTCCAGCCGAAGCCAGGGTCCTTTTTTGTAACGACCCCTCTCCGGGACAGTATCATTTATATCAATCTTGCCGGGAAAAAAAGAATGGCGTCCAGTCTCCCTTTTAACAAGGGTGGCGAGGAGTTCGGCTACCGGTCAGAGCTGATAACCCTGAGCGACAGTTCCTTTTATGTAACGGGGCATGAGTCGGGATTCTTCCGTCTGCGACTCGATCCGCAGACGGGGCAGATCACCTTCGATCCGAAGAAGTATTTTCCTTTCTACTCCTGCCGTTACCTGCTGCAGGACAGGGACCATAATCTCTGGGTAGCCACCACGAAGGGCTTGTTCAGGCAGGACAATAGCCGGGCCTATGTGCAGCAATCGACCCTGCCTTCCTGGCTCCAGGCGTCCTATCCGAACATCGTGATCGACGATATCTACGCCACCCGGGATAAAGTATATGTAGGCACTCGCGGCAACGGCGGTCTTTTGGTATTCGACAAGCAGCAGCTACAGTTCATCCGGCGCATCGAATTCAGCAAGAACAAGAAGAATGCGAACAATGTGTATGCGATCGCTCCCTTAAATGACAGCTGCCTGCTGGTAGGCACCAACGGTCCTTTGTTCCGGGTGAATACGGAGACCGGCGCCGTGAGGGAAGTGGCGCTGGATAAGTTCACCAATGGAGCGGATTGGATCGCAGACCTTTGGAAGGACCGGCAGGATAATATATGGGTGGCTTCCGAAAATATTTATAAGTATGACAGCCGGCAGAACAATTTTTCCATTGTCTCCACGGGCCCGGAACCCTATAACAAGATACAGGAGACCGATAATATCCAGGGAGACGATGCAGGGAATATATGGGTGAGCGGCCATGGCCTGCTCCGGTACAATGTCGCCAGGGGCGTCTTCGACAAACTGATCGACTCCTTCCCTTTTATCAAGTTCCCCGACAGGAGAGTGAGCAGTTTCGTTGCCGACCACCGGAACAATCTCTGGATCACCAGCTATAATAACGGGCTGGTCTGCTATAATATCGATAAGGGGATCACACATCATTTTACCAAGAGCGACGGCCTGCCGGATAATAATATTGCGGCCATGATCGTCCTCGGCAACAAGCTCTGGATAGCCACCTGTTCGGGCATTGCCTGTCTGGACGTGCAGACCTTCCGCATCACCAGCTTTGAAAAGGAGGATGGCTTCCCGGACCTAACGGTCGCCATCGGGGCTAAATTCTTCTATGATGTGGAGCGTAACAAGCTGTTGATCGGATTCAGCAATACGATCGTCCAGTTCGACCCGGATATCATTTTCAAAAAAAGCCAGGTCCCCCGCTTTTTTATCGAAAGCCTTGCTACGGGGGATCAGAAAGAGATCGTCTATCCCGGCAAGAATATCACTACCACCTGGCGCAACAATGAGATCGGGGTGACCATCGGTTGCATCAATTTCTTTACCAGCAGCAGTCAGCGGTTCGCCTACCGGATCCTGAAAGATGACAGCACGCACTGGCAGCCCCTGGGGACCCAGAACTGCTTCACCATTTCCAGCCTGCCGGCGGGTTACAACCGGATCCAGGTAAAGCTGTTCTCCCTGGACAACCGGTGGCCGGACCAGGTGAAGGAGATCGACATTACGGTACTGCCGCCGTTCTGGCAGCAGAAATGGTTCCTGACCTTGTCCACGCTGCTGCTATTGCTGGGCGTCTATCTCCTGCTGAAGTGGAGGATCGGGCTCACCCGGAAAAAGGAGCAGGCAAAGACGCATATCCAGAAATTAAAGGCGGACGAGTATAAGAACCAGTTCGAGCTGGAGCAGATCAGTCATTATTTCTCTTCTTCGCTGGCCAATAAGAAGAACGTGGAAGAGATCCTCTGGGATGTGGCCAAGAACCTCATCGGCCGGATGAAATACGTGGATTGCATGATCTATCTGTGGGACAAGGACAGGACCCGGATGATCCCCAAGGCCTCCTATGGCCCCAACCCTATCAGCGATGCGCGCGCCGTATTGCCGGGCCAGGGTGTCGTCGGTCATGTCATGAAGACCTGGAAGCCCCTCCTGATACCCAATACCCGGCAGGACAAGCGTTACAGGATGGGGGCCCTGTTATGCCTCAGCGAGATCTGCGTACCCATCATCCATAATAATGAGCTTATCGGGATCATCGACTCGGAGCATGACAGTGTGTACTATTATAAGGACCGGGACCTGAAGATCCTGACCACCATTGCCACCCTGGTGGGGAATAAGATAAAAGAGATCGAGTCCGAGCAATTCCTGGAGATCAAGCAGAAGGAGATCGCCTATATCAACCAGCAGCTGGCGGAGGCCCAGCTGTCGGCCCTGCAGACGCAGATGAACCCTCATTTCATCTTCAATTCCCTGAACAGCATCAAGGGCATGATCCTGGAGAACGAGCAGCAGAAAGCCTCGCGCTATCTCAGCAAGTTCGCCCATATGATCCGGACCACGCTGAACCAATCCAAGGAAATATTTACTACCTTGTGTGAGAATATCGAGCACCTGGAAAGCTACCTGCTGATGGAGAAGCTGCGTTTTGACGACTCCTTCACTTTCCGGATCACGGTAGACGAGCACATCGACCAGGAAGAGATCCTGATCCCTACCCTGATGATCCAACCCCTTGCAGAGAACGCCATCTGGCATGGGCTGATGCGTAAGGAGGGGGAAAAAAAGTTATCGATACGATTCTCCCGCCTGGGGGAGACCATCTCCTGTACCATTATGGATAATGGCATCGGCCTCAGACGGTCGGAGCAATTGAAGCAGCTGAACCGGTCGCCGCACCAGTCGGTGGGTCTCAGCAACCTCCGTAACCGTATCAAGATCATGAATGAAAAATATGATACCGGCTGTACGCTGGAGATCACGGATATAAAAGACTTTAACCCAGATAAGACAGGCACCCGTGCCATTTTACGATTTAATGTAATCACCAACAAACCTAGTGTATGAGAACAATTCTTGTCGATGACGAACCTGATGGCATACGTACCCTAAAAAAGCTGCTGGAATTGAACTGCCCGGAGGTAGAGATCGCCGCTACCTGTACGAATGCCGCCTCGGCGAAGCAAAAGCTGGAGGAGCTGAATCCCGAGCTGGTCTTCCTGGATGTCCGGATGCCGGGCAAAAGCGGTCTGGAAATGCTGACGGAGATCTCCAACAAGAATTTCGAGGTCATCTTCGTCACCGCGCATAATGAATATATGCTGCAGGCGTTGCAGTTCAGCGCCGTCGATTACCTGATGAAGCCCGTGGATGAGGACCGCCTGGTGGAGGCGGTGGACCGGGTACGAAAGAGGCTGAGAACGGAGCGGATGCCCGGCCAGGCCGAAACCTTGATCCATAATCTCAATGCGGCCGACAGCCCCATGGACATGCGGCTCTGCCTGCCTACCCAGAAAGGCTTCTCCATCGTAAAGCTGGAAGAGATCGTCTATTGCGAGGCCAAAAGGAGCTATACGGTCTTCCATTTTACCAATAACAAACCTATCATGATCTCCAAGCCCCTGTTCGATTATGACCGGCTGCTGACCAGTCTCTTTCTGCGTGTCCACAAATCTTTCCTCATCAACCTCATGCACGTGAAGGAGTATGTGCGCGGCGAGGGGGGAACGATCATCATGAGCAATGGCGCAGAGATCGAGGTCAGCCGTCGCAAAAAAGAGCAGTTCCTGCTGAAAGTAAGGGAATTCTTCAAATATTGATCCTGTCAAAGCCTGTGTGGGGATGACCAGCGGCAACGGAAGATCCCGGATCAGCCGCCGATCGGGTCCCTTCAAAAAAATAAGGCCGTCCTTTTGGACGGCCTTTTCGTATTACAACACTACAAGACTGCCAGGGCTACCGGCTTTATTCTTTAACGATCTTTATATTCTTCAAACTTCCGTTATCGAATGAAAGATAGTAGACCCCTGCAGAGAATTTGCCCATGTCCCAGGAGATCGTGTTCTTCCCGGTCTGGCAGTAGATATCTTTTTGCTGCATCAGGTGACCCGACTGGTCGAAAAGGCTGATGCGCATTTGTTGTGTTCCGGGGCTGGAGATGTCGATGGTGAACAGGTCGTGCGCCGGGTTGGGATAGACCTTCGCCGCAGCAGCAGTCAATGGAGAAGAGGGATCGGTCAGCGACTGGAGGGCCGATGACTGTTTCTTCGTCTTATCCCTTACGCTGGGATCTCCGTTCCCGAGGCTGGGCTGACCCAGGGCGAAATTGATCAGGCTGTGGATGCCGCTCAACGCTACCCAGTTGGCCGTAGTACTGTTGCTGTCCTTCCCGAGCTGGTTGTAATCTCCTCCCAGAAAGGGCTGATTCCAGACGACCATCTGGTCTTCCAGGGCGTCGAATACGTCCACGTCGTTGTAGAAGTACCGGACCCGGAAATTCGTCGAAGCCGACTGGCTGCCCGTTACATTGAAGGTGCGTTTGATGCTTACGATGCCTTTGCCATTCAGGTCTACCGACTGATGCCGGCGGGTGACGGTCCAGGTGCCGCCCGTATTGGAGCCATTGGCCGGCGTGATCTCCAGGCCGATGTTGCCGGGGTTGAGCGTAGCTCCCCCGATGAAGGTCCTGGTCACGGTGATGCTGCCGCCGTTGTCGCTGGTGATATAGTTCACGCTGCTCTCCGCCATGATGGCGCCTGAGGTTCCAAGGCCGATGTTGTGATTGTTCAACCGGATCCTGCCCTGGTTAAGGCTAAGGACAAAATTAATCTTGATATCCCCGTTCAGGGTGATATCTCCCACCGGACGGAAGAATTGGAGGGTGCCGAAAGTAGAAGTCGTCACGCCTCCGATGGAGACGTTGGGATTCGCCGTGCCCATGAACCGTACCAGGCCCAGGAGGGACGAGCTAAGGACGCCGTCATTGACAAAGCTGATATCGTTCAGGACGAGCTTTGAGGCGCCTGCCAGAACCATTTTACAGCCCGATGTAATATGCAGGCTGCTCTGGGCGGAAAGTCCCAGTGGCAGGAGGCCTGCCAGTATTTTGGGAAAGGCCTTTTTGATAAATGTTATAGTACGCATGTTAAAGGGATGGTTTGGTGAAAAAACTATTTCGTGCGTTGTTGTTTTAACTCATCGATCTGCCGTTGCAGGTCAACAATGATCTTCTGCTGCTCCTGTATGGCTTTCACCAGGGGCACGACAAAGGATTCATAGCTCAGGCTATAATGGTCCTGGCCCGTCCCGGGCTTGATGACGCCGCTGAAATCATAACCGGAGGCATCGGCGGCCTTTTCCACTTCCTGGGCGATGAACCCGGTACGGCGGATGGCAGAAGCCTCATCCAGTGCAGACTGGCTGGCCTGCCGGGTGAAGGACACATTCTTATCCTGTCCCTGCCGCTGTTGCGCGTCGAATTTGCGGGCATCGAAGCGATAGGTCACCGGCCGGAGGTGCAGGATAAATTCCAGGCCTTTCACGTCTTCCTGCACCGCGTATTTAAAGCGGCCGTCGGACAGGGTGGTAAAAGGCACCGCCCCTTCGATCACCGTTACGGCGTTGTTGCCTAGGCGGATCTTATTGGAGGCGTTGACAATGGCGCCATAGCCGATGGCCGTGGCGTTGGTGAGGTTATTCGAAGCGTTGGTATAGGCCCCGATCCCCGTGATATCCAGCCCGCCGTTGGCGTCTACCATGGCATAGGCTCCTACCGCCGTATTGTGCAGACCTGTACCGTTGTGATACAAGGCATAGGCGCCCATGGCCGTATTCAGGTCTCCTGTGGTAGTGGCATAGAGGGCTGAATAACCATTGGATGAATTCCCCCAGCCGGTGGCATTGGTGTACTGCGAGTAGGCGCCGATGGCCGTGTTGGCCGTTGCCGTATCCTTATGGATGAAGGTGCCTGTCTTCATGCCCCAGTAGGTGTTCAGGTTGAGGTCGGCATCGATGCGTCCGGCCGGAAAATTGTTCACTTTGATCAGCAGCGGGGCATTGTCGGTGGTGCCCAGGAAGTTAGAGGGCGCAGTGGTGCCGCTGTTGCCCGTGATCGACCAGCCCGTGCCAGAGCCTGTTCCGGTGCCGGCCGCCATACTCTGCCAGGCCGTACCGGTGTTGAAAAAGAAGTTGCCGGCCGTGGTGTCATAGACCAGCAAGCCCTTTGTGTTGGGGATGGCCAACCGGGCTGTGGTGCTGACACGAGGGATCAGCAGACCTTTGTTCGCGGACTTCACATCCAGGATGGCATTGGGATTGGGCGTCGAGCCATCTTCGTTGATGCCTACGTTCTGTGCGTGCACGCGGGTGCTGAGCAGGGTGGCCGCCAGGGCCAGTTGGATCCATTGGTTTTTTTTCATGTTTGGGATTTTTGGTGATTAAAAAGGATGTTGAATAGTCAGATGTATTTACAAATAAAGCCAGGCCGGCAGCCCCGAACGAATTGTAGGCGTTGTTGGAGCCATCCGGCCGGCTTATCTTTTCAATAGATCTTCTGTCGTTAATAGCTGTTCTATTTATTATTTTTTAATTCCCTGACCATTTGCGTCAGTTCGTCGATGCGGCGTTCCTGCGACATGATGAGCTGCTGCTGTTCCTGCACCGCCTTCACCAGGGGCACGACGAAGGATTCATAGCTGAGGCTGTAATGATCCTGGTCCGTGCCGGGCCGGATGATGCCGCTGAAGTCATAGCCCGTCGTATGGGCGGCCTGCTCTACTTCCTGGGCGATGAAGCCGCTGCGGCGGATGGCCGAAGCCTTCTTATAGGCCGCCTGGACCAGGTAGCTGGCGGGCAAAGCCTGTCCGTCGCCGTTATGGCGTTGCTGCTCGTCGAAACGTTGAACATCGAACCGGTAGGTCACCGGGCGTAGCTGCAGGACAAAGTCCAGGCCCCTGACGTCTTCCTTCACTTCGTATTTGAACCGTCCGTCGGAAGGCGTCGTGAAAGGCACCTGTCCTTCGATGACGGTAACGGCGCTGTTACCGATGCGCACTTTATTGGAGGCGTTGACCACGGCCCCGGCCCCGATTGCGGTGGCGTTGGTAAGGTTACCGGCCGATACGTTCGAGTTGTAGCCGATGGCCGTGTTGAAACTTCCGGAAGTATTCGTACCCATGGTCAGGGTTCCATAAGCTGTATTGCTGCTACCGGTGGTATTACTTTCCAGGGAATGGGATCCGTATGCGGCATTTCCGCCTCCTGAGGTATTATTGGGAAGGGAGAAGTGACCGACGGAGGTATTGCTGTCCCCCACGCTGTTCTGGATCAGTGCCTGGTCGCCGATGGCCGTGTTCATAAACCCGGTGGTATTGGCTTTTAGCGCCCGGCCGCCGACGCCGGTATTGCTAAAGCCGGTGGTCGTATTAGACAGGGTCTGCGCCCCTGCGGCGGTATTGGCTTGCCCGGTGCTGATGGCATTCAGGGAGAGATAGCCGATGCCCGTGTTCAGGTCATTGCCGAACCCATGGGAA
>Ga0307517_10005622_pt1 | contig 18816 bp, 20 predicted proteins | sample 23_EM_MG_FD_194515 | JGI IMG/M metagenome (GOLD analysis project Ga0307517, IMG submission 194515) | Populus trichocarpa ectomycorrhiza microbial communities from riparian zone in the Pacific Northwest, United States - 23_EM | ecosystem: Host-associated > Plants > Roots > Unclassified | place... | reverse complement strand
ATCGCTACGGTCTTCTTCAGAACAGGATGGATATATCCTGGGATCATACTAGAAAATACGTGATTTGAGCTGAAAGGACGGAAAATATAACTTGGATCCATACTCATTCAAGGGGCGCAACACAAATTCTCGCTCTTGTACGCGAGGATGCGGTATGATGAGATCCCTATTCCCATAACGAGTTCCCCCGAGGGCATCGAAGACAATATGGTCGTAAAATATAATGTCGAGGTCAACGGCGCGAGGCCCGTTTCTTATCGAGGGCACTCTTCCAACGATGGACTCAATTCTCTTTAAGAGCTCAAGGACATCTGGAGGGCTCAAATTCGTTTCTACCTGTCGCCGGAGAGTGAATATAAGACGAGGCAAGCGACAAAGTGTCAACCTACAATGCATGCGCAGTTGATAAACGACGGCTGGTTTGTTATGTACATCGGCGCGGTCTCGTATAAGAAAGACGTGTTTACAACGACCAGAACGGGAGGTGGTTCGACTGGAAAACCTTCCAATATTTCCTCGGGGATTTCCAAGAGTCGAAGGGCATATTCAATATTCCGGAAAGAATCGCCCAGGTTGGACCCAAGGGCAATGGCGACAGTGGCAAGACCATTTTTCGGATGCTCGAAGGTCGGAGCAATAGATTGAGTAAATTTGGAAGGGACTTCGCTCTGTACGTCGGTGCGACAGATTTCCACCTCGGCGGACTCCGCCAGTCTTAATGCAGATGGTTTGGCAACTCTAACAGAAATAGTGGGCGTAACGGGGTAGGATTTTGCCAAAAGTTTTAATGTTTTCGATGCAACAGAAGACGTTAGCGCCTCAAGCGTCTGAAAGTTTGACACTGACAAATCCTATTAAATAATTTAGACATATTGTGTCGGAAGAAGAAAAATATACAACGCACCTCGTATAAAACTTTGATGAGGCTTCGGAAATCTAACCAATATCCCCTCTCCAAACCTTGATCACCGGTATCCACAGAAAGGTTAACCACGACATCTTGCCTCTCCAAACGTTCGGCGGGGTTTATTCCGACAATTATAGGGCAAGTTAGATCCTCCACAATGTGGTTGATCTTACGATGTGTCCATGAGCCATTTAGCATACGTTTTGCGAGGTGTTCTATAGCGACCGTTTTGGCATGTAAGGGTGCTTTTAGCTGCTTCACTTTAACACGAATTTCCGACCCAAGTGCGTCATCGGAAGGCGATAGAGGACCAGATGAGTCGATTGATTGGCAGATTGAACGCGCGAGATCTTGTAGGGAAACAAACGTTTTGGAAGCAACCGCATTTCGAATGCGGTTCGCGATTTCCGAGTAATTTATTGAATATTTCAGGTCATCAGTTTCCGCTGTTTTAGACACGTCGTAGAAGATGGAGAGGGAGATGGAAATGAGTTGTTCGACAGGCGCATCAGATTCCGCTGGCCATTGGGCTCCAGTATGAAGTGAAACCGGGAGAACCAGGTCATTAACCCGGATAATATCATCCGTGGCTACACGACTGGTATTGTGAATAAGATTATATCAAAGTGAAATAGACTTACTATAACGCCATGGGTGGTGGTTGATTGTCAAAAGTCTATCCAGGCGTAACGGAAAGATATCTTGGCTTCAGAATATTCATTACGTAATTAAAGAACTCTCTCTCTCATGTCATTGCAGTCTGCTCTGGAGAAACTCGCGTCGTTCAGGAGGAATAACACCAGAGAATCCCAAGAAACATTTGAACAGGGCCTCGTCATCCTCAAGTCTGGGAAAACCACAAAACTTGGCGATGATGGTGAAGAAACACCATTATTTCCTGCACACGTCACTGATTGTACTTCTCCCACCAGGCTGGGCTTTTCTCGAGCAGCTCTGTCTAGCTTCAATTGACATCGGACGACTAGATGTGGCAGATGTATGTCAAGCCCTTGGACTCCTGAAATGCGCGCTTTGACATTGACGAAGGTTGCGGATAGCAATGCCTCACACAACTCGGCGAAAGGTTCCCTGAATCACCGCGGGTAGACGTGCTTACTGGCATTCGGATGGAGGCAACAGAATCGCCAAGCACCGTACTAAGCTTCTATGATGAGCTACTACGCACAAATCCAGCCAACGCTGTACGTATACCCCTTCACTTTGTCCTTCATCCTGAGTTGATAGTCAATTAATAGGCCATTTGGAAGCGACGAATATCTCTCCTTAGGCGCGTTGGAAGAATAGAAAGGGCCGTCGAAGAGCTGAATGCATATCTTGATACCTTTTATACTGACGTTGAGGGCTGGCTGGAGCTTGCAGACATCCACTCGTCTTGTAACCAGTATGTTTTTTTGCTCGTGGCTCTCCATCTTGTATCCAACCATTAACCTATCTCCCCAGGTACACATCCTCCCTTCAGGCCCTCTCCCACGCCTTGCTTCTAACACCTCAGAATCCCTTTACTTTCCTTCAATTCGCCGAAACCGCCTATACTTCTGGCGATATTCCTCTCGCTTTGAAAATGTTCCTTGTCGTAATAGACATGAACGAAGTTGAAGATGAGGATGCTATCCCTCTTGGTATCTCAGTACGGGCATGGTGGGGGACGAAGCTGGTGAGTTCTTTCCAACAATACCCAGGACAATGGGCCCTTATTCGTTTAAAGTGTTCTCGAGAACTTGTCGCCTCTTCGGTATCTCACACGTCTCACTCCAATACTCCCGTGCCCAAGAACATCAAACTCATTGACGAGTTGGCAACTGAGAGGGTCCTAACGGCTTATAGTGGTGAAAAAGGTATCCAAGCTCGGGGTTTAGTCTCTAATTGGATGTCTGGTAGATAACTATTGACATGATACCCATTTTTTCTCTAAACATGCGGACCACCCTTTCTTTTTGGCAGGAGAGTCTAGGAAAAATTTGAAGAGAGAATCCCAAACTGTTGTGAGTATGCTATCATGAGCTGCAACCAGATAGCCGTCACATACTCGAGGATCGATCCCATGGCCAAAACCCCTCCTATGATGTTTGGCTGCACGTTTATTCTTTGACTTCTGTCACCTCTTCGAGACAAAGTAAGTATTCGTCTCTGCCAGCATAATGCTTTCGAGAGATGCAGTCAGAAAGGTGCAAGTTGCAACCCAGTGATGCTTTGTCAGCAATTTTAAGCAGGTGAGGCTGTAGCCTGTCTCTTTGATTACTTCGTCGTCGCATACTCGGCGATTATCCATGGCAGAACTCCCCTATGATGTTTGGCTGCACATAATCAGCTTCTTGAACCACGACGAAGTATGGCGACTTCTTTCCGTAAATAGAACTTTATTCTCAATTGCCATGGCCGAGCACTACAAGATGTCCTACATCGGCTTTCTACCATATGGAATCCAGCCTAAACAACCTCAACTTCAGTAAGCTTCCTTCAAAATTGTGTCTTCGCCCCATCTTTTGATTTTATTTGGGTGGACAGTGATTCTACCATTGCTTCGCATGTGCGAACGCTGGAACTCCGAATGGGAACCCCCCTGCAGATTACCGAAAAAAACTCAACATTCCAAGGGGCGGATAGAACAGCTCAAGAGAAGGCTTTCGTTAGCCCTATCCCGATATCGCAGTCATCATTTACAGTCAAAAATATCACCAGCGAGCCAGGAAGACAATTTCGAGTCGTTCATATCCATGGATGTGATACGTAACTTGACTTTGGTCACGGCGCTGGTCGTCCAGTTGTCGTCTTTTGCCGATCCAAGTTTCCACCCAATGAAGCTGGCAATCCTCGACAATCGCTGGACCACTTTTGCCTGCTCGTTGCGCTGCCTCTCCCTCCGGACACCTCTAGAAGATCTTGCCGTCATGATACCTCGGGACATTAAGTTTGTCCAATTGGAGAAATTTGATCTGAACATCTGTATCACATATCGCACATCAGATGTGGATGGATTAATGCGCAAGACCATCCTGCCTTTTCTCACCTCCCACAAAGATACCCTCGAATGTCTCATTCTCAACGCCAAGGAGAGCTTTAATCTCTCGTCATTCCTGAAGGAAATCCCACATATACCCCGTCTCTCCGGTTTTGGTCTTAGTCAAACTCTCACCAGTTCGGATCCTACAGCACATTCAGGGCACCATCGCTTCCTCGAAACACACCAATCGCACCTCCTTGATCTCAACATGAAGTTTACCCCGTGGTATTATTCCCTATGCCCCACTACAGAAACTTGGTTTACACAGGCATGGTCCCATGTTCGGTTACCAAAACTTCGTTCTCTATCACTGACCCTCCCCCAATATCCTGAACACGATGCCAGAGGAGCTGCTCCTTACCTTCTGCAATATACTCAAACCTTGACAACCCTTAATCTTAAGCCCTGTCGCTTCTCATATGAAGCAGCGTCCGTACTTCTTCCTCAGCTCGGTGCTGGGGTTCTGCGGATCCTTGAATTATTTGTCTTGGCCATGAGCCCTGACCTTTTGCAACTTTTTGCCCAACACATGCCAAACCTTTATTCGTTGAAGCTTAATGCCAAATATTACTCGCCAGAAAAGGACACACGGGTCGCAGCGGCAGAGCTTACCTCACAGGTATGTAGTTTGTCCCTTTACGATGTTATGATTTATGTTGCTGAATACCTAATTTTTCTTCGGAAGTTTTGTCAAGCGATGAAATTAGTTTGTTTTCCTGATTGGAAGCTCCACAGTTTTCAATTCGACACTTGGATCAAGCTATATCCAGATGAGCTCCTTCTTGCAGTGGACACCGCGTTACCTCGAGTTCAAATTTTTTGCGGACTCCCGCGTTCGGAGCAGGTTCTGCCTGTCCCACTGGCGTGTAATTATCATGATGGGCTATAATCAATCCACCAGGGCTGGTATAGCTCCATGGCCCTCCCGATTATCTGCTGTCCCGAACTCACAGACGACGTTGAATAAAGAGGAGGTGGCTTACGAAGGCTGGGATGGTTTTGAGCATTCGATCCCCTCTCTGACGAACAATATGCAAGTGGACTCGGAGCTGTACAGACGCAAAAACTTTCCTGTTGGAAAGTGCTGCCTCCGAGGATATATTTTGATCCACTTGGAAGCCGCGAGGTTGAACTTGGGCCACGGTGGGTGGGACTTCAAATTGGCAGGTTTACTATATTTCTGGTGGTAACTGAATTATGTGACGGTGTACTTCGATTCATAAACAGATAACTTTCAGATAACTTCCTCGTGAAATAGGTTGACCACATCCCCTTCGAATTCGAACCCTTACATAACGAAACCGCGACAACTTGAATGCTGTTGAGCATCTCTGCCATCTCGACATCCCATCACTCCCAGAGTCCCAGTTCAGCATACCGTCCCCACGTCTCATCATGCACGCAAACCACCGTACCTTGGATACGAACGAAATGAGCACAGCAAAGCTGCATCAGAACCCAATATCAACCTAACATTTCCCCTGCTGCCATGAAATCCTTCAATTGAGGTGGCCCTCCGTTGAATCCACCGATGTTCCAATGCGCTCGTAATGTCAAAATTAAAGGAGGCAAGTCGTCAACCAGAATGGCATGACTGGTGCTTGACTGGTGCGTTATATGAATCCGTAGTAAACCGATACTTGCTTATAGCGATTTATGCAAAGGCCTCCAGATGTTGCATCGATGGGTCTCGGACGGCGCTGCCCATGACTCCGCCCAACATGCACCCAAATGTCACCCAGATACCCGCAAGACTATTGTCGGTGACATCATGAGCTGGATCGAAGACCCCTCTCGCACTTCCAGTGTCCTATGGTTCAATGGCCCAGCGGGCGCAGGCAAGACGGCAATCGCCCAGTCGCTCTGCAAACGATGTGAGGCCGCACAGTGGCTCGCGGGAAGCTTCTTCTTCTCGCGACACGCCCCTGGACGAAGCAACGCCGAATTTCTATTCCCCACGATTGCTTTCGAGCTCTCCCTCGCCATCCCTGACGTTGGCAAAATTATCGATGAGGTCGTCGCCAACGACCCATCCACCCCGACGAAGGACCCAGAGATACAGCTACAGAAGCTGATTCTTGGACCACTACGACAAGTTTCGGAGCAACCTAAGCACCCTGTCGTTATTATTATAGACGGACTCGACGAATGTGAGGGCGAGGACGTGCAGTCTAATGTTCTTCGACTCTTAGACGGTATATTCCAATGCCCCTCCGTTGGGTGTGACCGAATCTGTTTCATTGTTACCAGCCGACCGGAGCCATGGATCCACGATGAATTCACCATCGAACCCTTATCCAGCATCACTCGACAAATCTTCCTCGGCCAAATGTCTGAAGCAAACGATGATATCCGGACTTTCTTTCGCTCAGGGTTCACAGAGATCCACGATAGTCCCAAGCACCGCCTCACGATGTCGAACGTTGCAAAGCCCTGGCCGTCGTACCGTGTCCTTGATGACCTCGTAGATAAGGCGTCAGGGCAATTCATCTACCCCGTCACGGTTCTCAAATTTGTCGGTGATCCCAACTACCGACCCACTGACCGTCTCGACATCATCACCTCGATACCTACAATATCGCCTTCGGCTTTAACCTTAAAGCCGTTGGGTGCCTTTGATCAACTTTACTCTCAAATTCTGTCAACGTCTCCTGATAAACAACGTACCCTGGACGTCCTTAGTGCTCTTATCGCAATGCGAGCCACTTCGGGGCTGTTTCTAGAGTGGGACCCTCATGTGGACTTGCTGAGAGTGGCCGAGAAGTTATTGGGCCTTCAACCTGGAGATGGTCCCCAGGCATTGAGAATGATTCATATTACCGGGCGATCGTTGATATCAGATGTTACTGATGACAACCTCTCACCTCCGGAGGACTTTCAAACTTACTATCATAACGAGGATGAGATAAGGTTCCACCACAAGTCTTTCATTGACTACCTGTTGGATCCCTCACGTTCGTTGGAGTATTGTGTTGACATGGAGGAGATGAACACGCGGCTCGCATTCGCGTGTATAGCTACAATGCAAAATTTCTCATTGCAGCCTATGTCTAGGATCGCCTGTAGTACGTTCCATCTCCTTTGACCTTCACTTAAGTAGAATTTACTAATTCCTCGCGCCGAATGCAGTTACTTGGGGTTATGCAACACTCTTCTGAACCCACCACGTCACTGAGTCCGGAATCCCACAGCGAACGTTGTTACAAGCGTTGATGTCCTTCGACCTACTTGCATGCTACTTGGACACTTTGGGTCCCCAAAAAATGGTGTCTGAATGTCGGAACACCATTAAACGTGTAGCGTTCCCCTCAAGGCCTGCCACAGTAATTGCCAGGATTACAGAAAAATTGTAAGCCCCGATGCCCTTATCGAATGCATGCATCTGTCTGTGGACTTGACATTTCACCTAGGCGCCCAAAAAAGGACATTATCAACAAAACCTGTCCAAATCCATCTGATATTGAGGTTGCTCGGGAATTTTTGCTTCTCTCAGGTGCTAAAAACGACCTCAAAAAATCTGGCTACAGTCGGAGGCTGGACAAGGTCGTGGCGTGGATGCAGGTGAATTGTTGTATCTTATGCAGAAGAAATTGACATTAAAGGCGTGGCAGACATACCCTGACTCTCCACCCGAGCTCATAGGACAATATCAGGTTATTATCAATGTCCTCAACCATTACTCGCGTTCTTCGCGTCGTAAGCCTGCCATTCCCAAGTCTGACGACTATTTCAGGCAGAATGTACACAAGGCGCCTGGGTTCTCAATCATTGGCAGTTGGACGAATGTGAAAGAAGTCCTGAAACAAAGGACTTAGATTATATAGAACCAGTTTTGACCAGCTTGACCGCTTACAGACCATAAAGTTATGACTTGATTGAGCTCGTCTTCGTGGTTATAAAACCAATCCATGACGAAGTGCCAGTGAGTTTCCGTGCAACTATAAGCTGCGAGAAAGTGATGGATTGACCTGACGTAAAGGTCAATCGAGCCATCAAATCACAGATTCTTGCTAAATGTGGCAGGTGTCAAAATTTCCAAAGAAGGTTGTCGGCTACACTCTTCTTAATTTACTCATTGAGTAAGGCCCTTCCTATTATAAGACTTGATATGCTCTTTATTTGAATTATTTCACCTCCATTAAAACTATCAACAAGATGTTTAGGGCCTAGAAAGGGTCGAAATTGGCGTTGAACTTGGAACACCCAATTGTTTATATTTATTTGCACATTTTTCTTTTTTTACTCAACATGGCCATGGCAACGGTGACAGCAATTTAGATTGGATTGCCAGTGGAAGGATTGCTCTTGGGTGACGGCGGTATATAACCAGTTTTCTTGTGAACCGATGGCCACAACTCCCGTCCTCTCCAGCTTTTGTATATCCAAAGCCAAATCTTCAGCCTACCCCGCGAACTCATAATGTCTTCTACGTCGGGCATCCCCCAGCACACCTCTGTCAGTGCTTTGACCCCAGTCATGACCCATACCACCTGGTCTGCGCCTGAAATGCGCATCATGAACCCAATGGACGAGAGCTTCGGGTACACTCTCTCCACTTCGAGGTCCCACGAGAGTCGACACGACCGAAGGCAAAGCACTGCCGATATTCCACCACCCTACTCAGAAGAGTCTGGTATTCCTCTACCAGAATACACTCTTCACGCTCCTGAGCCAGTCACTCTTGCGATGTATCTCTTCAAATTCGGATTCTGTATGTTTTCTTTTCGCATTTCTGAATTCCAGAATTTATCCTCATCAATTTATGACAGTATTCCCCCCATTCTGGATATTTGGAGCCTTCATCCTTATGTCGCCTTTGCGCGAACCACCCACCAATACGAATGACTCGGTGCCCGCATGGATGCCCGAGAAAACAGAAGACGAGCGCAAGGAAATCATCGCCACACTGCGCGAAGTTGAGCTCAAATGGGCGAAACGATGCCTATGTGCCATTCTCATCCTTACAGTCCTCGCTGTATCAGGCGGTCTCGCTGCTTGGGCAGTACTTCGCCGGTGATTCGAACTCGTCTTCATGGTCGTGGACTCCATTTTTCATCACAACATTCGACATTCGTTTACCTCGATTCATTCGCATCGCAACCACGGAACTGTATTACCAACAACACTTCACTTTTACGTTTACCTTACGAACTCTTTATTCCCTTAACGATCCGCTAGTTGCTCTCCCTTCGACAGGGAATGAAATGTATCCACTATGAGACTCCTTCATTATTCAATATTTATGGAGGAACGAAAAATATCATTCATCCTTGTGTGTTTGAAACGAATGGAAGAGCCTGCAAGCCTTAGGGGTGGACAACAACCGAAGGGTGGACCCTTCAACACCAGCCTTGCCTCCATAGCAGAAACATGTAATCGTTTCGTCTACCATTACAACAACACCCAGGACAATGGATCCTTATTCGTATAAAGTGTTCTCGGAAACTTGTCGCCTCCTCGGGATCTCACGCGTCTCACTCCAATACTTACTCCCGTGCCCAAGAACATCAAACTCTTTGATAAGTTGGTAACTTCATGAGACGGTCCTAACCGCTTACAGTGGCGAAAAAGGTATCCAAGCTCAGCGCTCAGGGTTTAGTCTCTAATTGAATGTCTGGTAGATAACGACATGATACCCATTTCTTCTCTAAAAATGCAGACCATCCTTTCTTATTAGCAGGGAGAGTCTGGCTGGGAGAAAAAAATTGAGGAGAATAGGAGGGAATCCCAAACCATTGTGAGTATGTTTGGCTGCACATCTATTCTTTGACTTCTATCACCTCTTCGAGACAAAGTAAGTATTCGTCCCTGCCAGTATAGTGCTTTCGAGAGACGCAGCCAGAAAGTTTAGTAAAATAAAAAATTCCACCTGTTTATCGAGCAATGCTTAGTCAGCAATTTCTGTCAATTACGTCCTCACAGGTCCTCACATACTTACTCGGCGATTATCCATGGCAGAACTCCCCTATGATGTTTGGCTGCATATAATCAGCTTCCTCAATCGCGACGAAGTATGGCGACTTCTTTCCGTAAATAGAACTTTGTTCTCAATTGCCATGGGTGAGCACTACAAGACGACCTACATCGGGTTTCCGCCATATAAAACCCAGGCTAAAGAGCCTCAACTTCAGTAAGCTCTCTTCAAAATTGCGTCTTCGCCCCATCTTTTAATTTATTTGGTTGAACAGTGATTCTACCATTGCTTCGCATGTGCGAACACTGGAACTCCGAATGGGAACCCCCTGCAAATATTCCAAGAGGCGGATACAGCAGCTCAAGAGAAGGCTTTTAGCCCTATCCCGATATCGTAAAGATTCAAAGAGATCACCGGCGGGCCGAGAAGACGATTTCGAGTCGTTCATATCCATGGATGTGATACGCAACTTGACTTCGGTTACGGCGCTGGTCGTCCAGTTGTCGTCTTTTACCGATCCAAAGTTCCACCCATTGAAGTTGGCAATCCTCGACAATCGCTGGACCACTTTTGCCTGCTCGTTGCGCTCCCTCTCACTCCGGACACCTCTAGAAGATCTTGCCGTCATAATACCTCGGGACATTAAGCTCGTCCAATTGGAGAAATTTGATCTGAACATCTGTATCACATATCGCTCATCAGATGTGGATGGATTAATGCGCAAGATCATTTTGCCTTTTCTCACCTCCCACAATAATACCCTCGAATTTCTCGTTCTCAACGCTGAGGAGAGCTTTAATCTCTCGTCATTCCTGGAGGAAATCCCACACATACCCCGTCTCTCCAGTTTTGGTCTTAATCAAACTTTCACCAGTTCGGATACTACAGTACTTTCAGGGCATCATCGCTTCCTCCAGGCACACCAATCGCACCTCCTTGATCTCAACATGAAGTTTACCCCGTGGTATTCCCTATGCCCCACAACGGAGACTTGGTTTACGCAGGCATGGTCCCAAGTTCATCTACCAAAACTTTGTTCTCTATCACTGACCCTCCCCCAATATCCTGAACACGATGCCAGAGGCGCGACTCCCTACCTTCTGCAATATACTCAAACCCTGACAACTCTTACTCTTAAGCCCTGTCGCTTCTCATATAAAGCAGCGTCCGTTCTTCTTCCTCAACTCGGTGCTGGCGTTCTGCGAACCCTTGAATTATATTTCTGGGCCATGAGCCCTGACCTTTTGCAACTTTTTGCCCAACACATGCCAAACCTTTATTCGTTGAAGGTTAATGCCAAATATTATTCGCCAAAAAAGGACACACAAGTCGCATGGGGAGAGCGTATCGCACGGGTACGTAGTTCGTCCCTTTATGATGTTGCGATTTGTGTTGCTGACAGAATATCTAATTTTCCTTGGAAGTTTTGTCAAGCGATGGAATTAGTTTGTTTTCCTGATTGGAAACTCCACAGTTTTCAATGGGAGCCCTTCTTATTTCCATATCTAGATGAGCTCCGTCTTGCAATGACCACTGCGTTACCTCGAGTTCAAAGTTTCTGGGGAATCCCGCGTTCGGACTAAGGTTCTACTGAACCTACTAGCGTGTACTTATCATGATGGACTATAATCAATCCACCAGTACTAGTAATAGTATGGCTCCGTTACCCTCCCGAAACACCGGTCCTGCGTCCGTAGTAGAAACATCTAATCGTTTCGTCTACCATCACCCTCTTTCCATAAATTTTGACAATTAGATCCAAAGGATCATGGCCTCGTGTTTTCTGTATTTGTGCTAGACTTCCACGTGACACCAGATTGTGTGAATTGGAAGCGTTCGAGCCTCTTTCGTGTTCAAAATACATCTCTTACCCCTTAGAAGGGTCCTGGGGCCCGAATACAAAAGGGCATCCATCTTACTGGTGGCGGTAAGCATTGGAACCTTCTCAGCCATGCCAAAGAACCCTTTGCGCCGCCTTTCCGTTGCTCTGAGGTTGACTGAGGCCTACCGACCTGCAGAAACCGCGTTGACACCGACGACCACGACGTCTTTAAGCCTGTTCTTGAGCAATTCCAAAGCGGCCTTTTTGAAGGATGTCAAGGAAGATAGGGCAAAGGCCGCAGGTTGGACGGTGGTGATGGGCAACGAGGCCGGTGGTACGTCCTTTCTACTCACGATGCTGTTTTTTTTTTTTTTGACATGCTGGTAAACAGATCTTGACTCCATTGCGAGCTCCATCGCGTACGCGTGGATCCAGTCTGAGGTGAACAAGAAACCTGCCGTACCTCTGATCCAAGTTGAACGCGCCGACCTCAATCTTCGCGCAGAGAATCTCTACGCTTTTCAACTCGCGGGGCTGAGCGAAACTCAAGAGGAACTCCTCACTCTCACCGAGATCGAGGAATTCAAACCCTTTCCATTCCAGAAATTCGCCCTTGTGGACCACAACCGCTTGGGAGATGCTTTCACGCTCGACAACCCCAAAGCCGAGGTTGTAGCCGTCGTAGACCACCACGAAGACGAGGGGCTCTATCCCACCGCCAACCCACATGTCATCGCACCCTGTGGCAGCTGCGCATCTCATGTCACCGCCCTCTGTCCTCCTGAGATCCCAGCAGAACTCGCCACCCTCCTCCTCACCGCCATCCTGATCGACACAGATGGTCTCAAACCCGGAGGCAAAGCTATCCAAACGGACCGCGATTCTGCACTCTCCGCCGCACGCAACTCAACATTTGCCAACTCCATCCCACCACCATCCGCCTTGTCGCCTATCGACCACCCAAACCCCGACGCGCTCTCCGAAGTGCCGGTGATCAAAGAACTCACCAAAACTCTTGATGAGAAGAAATTGGACGTGTCACACCTCGCCGCGCTGGACCTCCTCCGACGTGATTACAAGGAATACACACATCCTCTTTTCTGGGCAGCAGGCCAGCCATCGATTAAGGCCGGTCTATGTACCGTGCCTGCGTCTCTCAAAGTCTGGGGTGCCGACGGCAAACTGGAGGAAGCCGCCGTGACGTGGATGGAGTGGCGGGGTATCACAGTCCTTGGGGTACTAGCTTCCTTCCACGACGTGAAGAAGAGCATGCTCGGCAAGAACACGAAAGGGAAGCACAAGCGCCAGATGGCGTGGATCATCCTCGAGGGCACGCAGCTCAAGCAGATCGATAGCGAGGGGTTGACCACCAAAACACTCGCACAGAGGCTATGGAAAGGCCTCGAGGCCAACGACGAGATCAAAGTGCAGCCGTATAAGAAATTCAATTTGGACAAAGCCAAGAAGCTACCGGAAAATTCGAAGTGGAAGGTGTACAAGCAAGGCAACGCCAAAGCGTCGCGCAAGACGATTGCCCCCCTTCTCAAGGACATCCTCGAGGGATCCTCGTCAGCTTCGGCCGATGCGGAAGAAACGACACAGCCGAAGGCACCTGCCCAGGAACAATAGACAATTCTAGGCATGACCCCTTTTTTCCGCCTCATCCCCATTATTCACCCTCGTGTCGAAGTCAGATGTAACAAACGAACTTTTAGGATGCTGTAACGTAGCTATCATAGGATTTTTGACCCCTGCTTTTATTTCTTGCGTTGTACAGAGCTATACCCTTACATCATTACGCATTGACACAAATATAACTACAGGCTGCCGCAGTATCAGCGGCAACTAGATTTCATTGGAATACAGGTACACTGTTGAAACCGGTGGTGGGTAATTGAATCCTCGTGGCGATAAGAGTTGGTACAGCATGGATATGGATAAGTTAGTAACAAAAGAGAAGTTCCAGGGTGATAACGATTAAAAGGACAGATCAGAGTAAATTCTAGTGGCGGTAGTGGCGGTAGAGTAAGGTTAGGTGGTGGTGATGCGAGGAACTATGATGATAAAAAAAAGGGCGAGGGAAACGGAGTAGATGGAAAGGTATATACGTGCGGACCAGCGTTATGTATCGCTCCAGTTGGTCTTGGCTGTGCTGAAGGAAGAGCTGCTGTCAGGTCGTTTTCGGGTTTCATAGGGCCCTTCTTTCTCCAGTTGTCGACGGACATGTACGTAATCTTCATCTCCACTATCAACGCTCGTAGAAGGCGTAATCGGGACGTCTGAATAATTCGAGCACTCGGAACCCATAGATTCGGACTGGGTGGACAAATCCGACTGGATGCTGGAGTGGGAATGTGTCGATTCCGAATGGGAATGCGCAGAACGCTGAGACAGAGTTCTGTCGATGGATGATGATGTCGTTGTCTCGTCACCACTTGAGGTGAGAAGATGTCGCGCGTAGACGCAAAAGTCCCGCTCAATACTCGGCGTTCTGAGGAGTCGACGACGTTTGCGTCGCAGAGAATTGGTGGTTGAATCCGTCCTTATAGACAGGCTTTGTGGTTTCTGGGGGGTTATTGACTCCAGGGAAACTTCATGGATGATAGTCAAAGGTCGCGTTGTTGGGGGAGGAATAAAGAATAGAAGGGATGTTGGAGGCATTTCGCGAGAGGGATATGAGTTGGGTTCTTGTGATAGTGGTGGGCAGTAATTAGGTGTTTCTACAATCTCCGGTATCGAGTTGGCGTAGTATTTCTTGTAACCGCCCGCAGCGACGTGTGGGAACGGACTAGATAAGTCACCCCAGCGGAGGAGGTCCGGGGCACAGTCGACAACATCCACCTGTATCCTGGGGGCAAGGGTGGTGGTATCCTGGAGAGACGGACGTCTGACCCTGTTGGTGACCTTCGATAACATGACGGTATGAAGGAAAGGGCTGTCTTCGCAGGAATGACAGCCGAGACACGTCGACAGGAATAGATCGTCAGAGGACTAACGGGTTCCAAGGACGCCACATATATATAGGAAGCTGTATGACGTGGTTGACACACGGTCTTGCCTGGTTTTGCGTGCCGGCGCACCTCGGTTAGAGTATACCCAGGTGACACACGAAAAAGGAAACGGCCCACGGTTATCGAAGTCAAAATTCGCTCTCAGGTAGATTATCGCCGTTGAATGGTAAGTTCGGGAAGAGGGCCTTGAAATTGAACCGGATAGTCATATGAACAGCTGATGACGATCCATGCACCTTGGTAAAAGCAAGAAGCCTCCTGCCTTCTGATTAACCGAAGTGTCGCCAATTGGTTATCTTGGGAGGTTTACGTCATGCAGTGTCGCCTCGTCCCCTTGCCCATTGCCAGAATTTCATCTGGAAAAATCAGTTTGATTGTGATAGAAATTGGTTGCAAAATAAAGATAACCAACGCCTTGGATTTTTTTCTCCGCAGTTCAAATTTCAATTGAAGAGAGAAATCAGAGGATTCTCCACGAGCATGGCAAAAGTGTGCTATATTCTGAATCCAGTCCGTGGTATATCCTACTGCGCATGGCGGATAAAACCGGGTAAAAGGAATCCGTTTCCTCTTGCCAGCCACTAATCTCCACGGTCGTGGAACGAATCAAACTAGTTGGACCACGAGTGAGTAGAAATCGTTCACGGCTGGTGAGATGCAAGAGCACACATACCACACATAGCTCGAAAGCGACGCTTGCATTGATTATCTCAGTAAAGACTGCTTTCGCGATCGTCCGGAAGATGTAACGACGTCGCACTGGTAACTGCTCCATCTATAACTTGCGAATCTCGCTCAGGGACATTGACAAGGTTGTACATGGCCTTGAAACGAGTGGCCTCGCGCACAAATCCAGCCCTATATGTTCGCACGAATGAGATACGCCGAAGCAACGGTGGTCAACAATTACCTTTGTGAGAGGAGCTCTAAAAGTTGCGCGTCGATGGCGTTTATTCCAGCCCGAACTTCGTCCAGAGAATCGCAACACGTTGAAGACCCGTTTCTGATGCTTGGGGTGCCCCAAGGAACCGTTCTGTTATCTGATGATGGAACAAGGTCGGGCAGCGGAATCTCGTAGCAAGCCTGCGCGAAATCCAATTTTGGGTTGCTATGCATGCCGAAGATCACCTGCGAGAGGCATGACATGAAAATGAGGGTGCTTGTGAGTGGGAAATTTTTCATTTTGGATTCGAAGGAGGAAGAGGAGCATGTCAATCCGTGTCTCGGCCATAATGGCATGGCCCAAAACGTCTTTCACGTTCCTGCTGGAGAGGAGCCGAGAAATTTGCACCAACGACCCTAGTACCACAAAAAAAATGGAAGGCTATTTTTCGGTCTGTGTACGCGCATACCCATCAGGGTTTGAGAACAGGTTTGAAAAATCCTAGGAAACGCACCTCGATTTCGTTCCTTAAACGCGTCTTAACGCGTCCAAGGACTACCGGTGAACGAGACCTGAACACGACCCTCTTCATCAGGCTCATCTCCATATATCAGGACATAAGAATCAACCCGCAAGACGGTCAAAGGCGAAAGAATACAGTCTCATCAGGCGGCCGTCGCAGTTGTGGTTGTGTAGGAAGTGCGATTGTCGCCATGGACCTGAGAAGAATCAAAGGCCGCTTATTTGCCCCTGTTTAACGTTGCCCTCTTCATTTGCTCTTCATCGGAAAGGCTCATTGAATGATCGCATTCAAAAAAAAAATGATATGTATAATTGTATGATGACATCCAAAGGTAACAAGAAATAATTACCGCGATAAATATGCATATAGAATCAAAGATGTAAGCATGCAAGATAAATGGGTGTGTAACCCCCCCCGCGCCAACGCAATGCAACCAATATTCACCACCACCGCCACCACCGCCACACCTGCCCTCCCAACCTGGACACCCAGTATTCCGTTGCGCCGCGGTGAAAGGTTCCTATAAAATATAATCCAAGTGCAGTATAACCAAAATGCAATTGTAATTTATCAAGCGGATATTCCGTAGATCCACCCCCTAAGTTCCTAACCCCAGTTCGACGTTCAGGTTCAGACAGTCAGGAGGCCAGAAGCAAGACAGTCCAAGATCAATTTTCAGCTATGACCATGTGACATTGGGAGTCGGTTAGGCGTCCGTGCTTGGCGCGCAATGGCATATGTACGCATCATAGTATGGGTTAATTAGGAAGAAAATCGTGTCGTGGTCGTCATGGATAAGCATGTGGGCATCGCTGAGGAGTGTGTTAAGGCTAGCGAGTTAACCACACGAGGCGGTTTATATGAGTTGCGATGCGACGAGGTTCTCTCTCAAAACACCGTCACGGACAGTCTCCAACGTTGTGGCAGTGGCAGTCGTATCCTAAGAAAAGGAAAGGCGTCAGTGATTTTATCACAAAACATTAAGCAGGATATGCGTTACAGTGACAGTGGTGGGATAGATGTACACCGAACGATGTTCCGGCGAATGTTGCTTTTGAATATCCTTGAACTTCTCCCGGAAATCTGGTGATGGACAAAAAATGAGTATTTGCCGCCCTGGGTCTGAGGTGACAACTCACATTTCACAACTGTGATGATCTCGTTCTGGCGATCGCCGAAGCTGGGAAGGTATTGATTTACTCTTATCCCTCGCTTGAGCTTCCGACGCAGCAGATCACATTTGTTGAGGAACAATATCAGCTGGGTCTTCGCAAGTAGTTTCGAAGAGCATATCGATGTCCATAGGATTATGGAATCCTCTAGTCGGTTGACAGACGGGTCTTCATCCAGGCGTTGATCAAAGACCGAAACTGGTGAAACTGAAGAGTGGTGGATTTTCAGACGTTTTGAAGTACAGATATAAATATGACAAACGCACGAAAAATGATCACGTTAACATTGTCAAAATAGGGAAGCCATGCTGCCCGCTGCGTGAATCGGATCATTAGCCTTGACATCAATCCCCGAAAACGTGGTTCGCCTACCGTGGTGCGGCAACCGCCGACATCAAATATTCGCCATTCCCATCCAGATTCTTTCCCTGCTAATGGACAATTGGTTCGAGTGTTTACGGCAAATGTTGAGGATGCCTACATTTTGGGTTGTCCCAAGGACCTTGCTTGAAGACCAACGAGTGCTCCTGGATACCAACAGTTCTGAGCCTCGCCCGCATGATATCGTCGTCAGTAACAACATAATCGCGAGACGCGATGCGCTTCAAATCATTCAAAAAGCTGCAATAAATAAATAAATAAATAAATAAGCAACGGAAGGGCGTGAATGGAAGGGGTCGCACGTACAAGCCAGCGGAATCACCCAATTGCAGGCGCCGTCGTTTGAGGGCATTGCGCACAGCTTTGTCCTCCCAGAGGGCCTTCATGTCGTCCCTACAGTCAGCAATGGTGGATGTAACCGCCTCGAGTGATTGACTGGGGGCGTCCGCCAATCCGTCGGCTACGTGCAAAACCTCCTTCCAAGATCGAACAGAAAATTCGGGTTTTCGACGAGTGTTACTATCGAGATCGGGTTCTTCGAAAGGCGTAGCTGACATTGGCGATGCAACAGGCGGAAGAAGTTCAGTACCAGCACCCAGTCGGCGTTTCAGCTCGACCTCCACGCCGTTCAGAGGTGCAAGTCGGATGATGAGAAGTTGGTGACGGTCAGTGAATTTCGTCGCTTCGACCTCGTCCATTTCACTCGAGGACGCAACTTCGTCCTCAGAGTCAAACGAAACATCCCCGTTGATCTCGGCCTCGATGACCCGCAGTATGGTGATGATGGAACGAACAACGTTGAGCTGTACAACGGACCGCCAGCCAGCTCGTTCCCTTTCCCACTCTGCTGTAGCAAACCTCATACGGAAGTCTGAAAGAAAATAAAGACGTTATTGCATTTTCGCAGGGATAACGATGCAAACGAACTTTTGAGAGTTGTTGATTTACCTAATGACATGCTGTATTAGCGTACGGCAGGTTATGTCCAGGGACCCAACTCACCGCTCTCCGATTGGCCTAAGAGCAACACCTTGATAATCTTTCTGTCCTTCCTTGACCTCGCCCGCTCCAACTTAATGTCTTCGTCGATGCTGTCACTAACTCGTTGAGCATCCAGCTCCCGTTTCTGACGGGCGGTCTTTTGCGCGGGAGTCTCGTCGATGGGTGGCTGCATGAGCTCA
>Ga0307517_10005621_pt1 | contig 18819 bp, 18 predicted proteins | sample 23_EM_MG_FD_194515 | JGI IMG/M metagenome (GOLD analysis project Ga0307517, IMG submission 194515) | Populus trichocarpa ectomycorrhiza microbial communities from riparian zone in the Pacific Northwest, United States - 23_EM | ecosystem: Host-associated > Plants > Roots > Unclassified | place... | reverse complement strand
GTATAAGGATGACGCCACGAAGCCAGTTGTTCTTCGATAAGTCATTTTGAGTTCTTTAGAGAACCATGGAAGGGAGATTATCTCACCAACACACACACACACACACACAAAGTGCGGCAAACAAGAAGTTTTATTAATCTTCTGATAGACTAGAAAATCTGATATGAAGGTAGAATTTATTCTGAAGTCTTCTTTCCTTTTTGTAGCTAGGAATCCTTGTAAGAAAAGGATTCTAAAATAATCATGAATCCTTGCCACACTTGGAAACTATGTGGCAGCCCATTAAAGATCTTTGTAGAATTAGTAGATTTTCAAAATAAGCTGCCACATCCTTTTAGGAAAAGAATCCTAGCCAAATAGGAAGTAAATAACAAAATTCATACAGCCTATATTGACCCGTGTTTCGATGCCTTCCCGAACTTTGATTTATCTAAAAATTTAAACCAAGGTCGGACAACATGTTAGGAGACTCCACGTAAAATTTCAGCTCGATCCAACGGTCAGATTGAGAATTATGACTGTTGCCGTAAAACTGGATTGTTGCACATTTTACGTCAAAATCTGAATTTGACCTTTCCTGGATCGTATCAAGAAGATGAGGATTGTCACCAAGTCAAGATGTAGCCACCTACTCAACAATTAGTCATCAAATCAATAGTTTTAAATTTTGGCCTATAAAAGGAGGCATTTGCCATGCATTTTGGCATCTTGGTTTTCAGATCAAGATCATGTTCTTGCTCTCTCTCTTTATATTTTTTGTAATGTTTAAGTTTTGTTTATATTAATCTCTTATTTATGCTTTTCATTTCCTTTCCTTTACTTAGTTAACTTATATCTTATTTATGTTCTTATCTTTCGGTCTGTCCCCCTCTCCTTTTTGTTCTCTTTCTCCCTTTTTCTCCCTTCGTTCCTCCCCCCTGCAGTCTTGTGATCTCCCCTGTATTTATAGGAAAAACAGGGGAGAGAGAGGCAAAGGCGGCCACTGTGCCGCCGCCCCAAAAATAGCCCGAGGGGCACGTTCCGTCCTTTTTTCACTGCCTCGTGGTAGGCCATGGGTCAGAGGTTATACACGTGGAGTTGTGGTCGGCGCCTTTTTAATTTTTTTCAGAGAAAGAGGGAGAGAAAAGTCAGTAAAAAATTCATCTTCTTCCCCTGCCTCGCACGTCCAGGGGAAGAAAAAGACCCACGGTGCCTTTCAAAACGACACCGTTTGGGTCTCTTCTTTTCTTTTGTTTTTTTTTTATAACAGTGGATGAAACGACGCTGTTTTTGACAAAACGCACCGTTTCATTTAAAAGGGAAAGGCGGCAAAAAACATGTGAGAGTTCACATTGGTCCTCAATTTGTGATTTGTTCAATCGAATCCTCAATTGCAATTTTGATTTTAAAATCAATGCAATTGCATCCCTGCCAAAAATCAAACAGCGGCCCTGAAGTTGGCCGCCTTTTTCACTTTGATCATTGGTCTTAAATTTATGCAATTTGACCGTTAATTGAGCAATAAACTTCTAATTTTTCAATTTGGCCCCTGATTCAGTTTAATTGCAGCCTCTCTATTTACCCGCGTTTTTCATTTTGGTCCTTGGTTTCGAATTTCTTCAATTAAGTCCCTAATTGGCCATCAAACTTCAATATTTATGCAATTAAGCCCATGATTTGACAAAATTAACTCTAAAAAATTATATTTTGACCCCAGAACTTTAATTTCTTCCAATTAAAGCCCAAATTAACTCCAAAATCAAATTTTCTTGCAATCAAAACCTCCATAAATTCAATTAAACCTTCAATAAAATTTATTTGAGTCCATAAATATCTGATTTTGGACGTTTCTTCCTCAAATTGAATTTTCTTTATCAACAGGGCTCTCATCAGTCAATAAAATATGGCTAAATTTTAATTTTTGTATTTTTAAACCTCCTCAACCAATTTTTAGTCATTTTCTGGGCGATTTGGCATTCTCTTCTCACTGCTATTAGTTTTTTGATAATTGTTTTGATTTTTTTGTATTTAGTTATTTAAATTTTTTTTCTTTTTGCACGGGGACCCAAAAATGGGTTATGACACACAATACATAAGGAAAGAATGTTTATCAAATTTTCGCATATTTTTTACAAATATCAATCCTAACTTCAAACATGTCATTCTCTCACGACCAGATGAATTAACAGGCATACCATATAGTTAGAAAGGTACGAGTGTCTATTTTCTAAGCAAATTGCAAGGTCCAAATAGATAGATTTGACAAGATTAGTCAAGTAAATTCGACCCTCTGAAATAATCCATTTTTAAACTCCGATTGACGTGATATTTTAACCTAATATAGAAAACAATGTCTAGAAAATAGACATTTAAACTGGACAAGATGTAAACTGAACAAGATGAAATTTAAACTGGCCTTGCTTGGATTGTATCAAAATAGGCTTTGGAAAGCATGAAAAAACAAAAATACCCATCCCTATAAAAGTTATGGTTTGTGCTCGTGCATCCAAAACCATACCTTAAGGCTATAAGAGGAGCCCTCGATTGGTCAACATCCTTGGAAAACATAAAACTACAAAAATTCCCCTCTTTCCAAGAGTTGTGGTTTTTCCTGGGCATGTAAAACCACAACTTAAGGTCCTAAGAGGTGCCATGGGTCAACTAGCATGCCATGGATAGGCTAAAATTATAAAAATTCCCCTTCGGGCAAAACTTAAGGCTTATGCACCGGAATGAAAAACATCTCCTTTAAGGCTGAAGAGCTGCCTCATGTTGGCTAGTAGGCTGTGAAAGTGAAAAATTACAAAATACCCCTCTCAACAAAACTTATAGCTTATGCACGAGAATGCAAAAGCCTAAACTTAAAAGACCAAGAGGTGCCTCAGGTTAGCTAACAGGTTGTTTGAAACGCAAAATTATAAAAATAGCCCTCTTGACAATTAGAGGATGTCCTTCATGCTCCTCTAGGTCCATCTTGCTCCAGATGTTTAGGAAGGAAACTAAATCGGTAGGTATAAAAGAGGGAGATTTTCTTCATTAATTGTCAATGCAAAACAAGGAAACAAGCACATCAACGTAAGAAGACTTTAGAATTAATTCCACGTTCAGATCAAATTTTCTAATCTATTTGGGACTTCTTAGGATTGACAAATCTAATTTTAGCATATCTAGGATAGTAATTTTGGATTTTTATTATTTTCTTCATAGTCTTTGGTTTATTATTACTTATTTGGGTCAATTGTATGTGAGCCTCATATAAGTCCACATCTTTGGGTCCATTAGGGTTTATTTCAGTCTAGAGTCAGTATAAATAAAACCATAACCAAATATGCGGCTACGAAAATTTCAGATTAATAAACATCTTGTGCCGCAACTTTGTGAGTGAGTGGTGAGATATTCTCCCTTCCTTGGATCTCTAAAGAACTGAAATGACTGATCGAAGAACAACTGACTTTATGGCGTCTTCCTTATACTTCTTATTCGCGAATTAATATTCATTGGGTGGGGGTTTTTATTTTCAATAATGTTGGTGCCTAGGTACAAGTTATCATTGTATCACACTTCTATCAAACTTGATTTACTTGGCTTTCCGGGAATTTGGTGTCTTTGCGTGTGGGTTGCGTAACCACGTGATCAAGAGGTTCGCATCATAGTAGGATTCATTATTGCTATGGTTCAGCCTTGGGTTTTTCATGATGGGCTTTTCCCTAGGGATGCATTCGTGATGCGAATTGCATAATCATGTAGTCATGCAACCCACAATCAAGATTGAAATTTGATCTTGGAAAGCCGAAATAAATCTGATAGGAGTGTCACACAATGAAAACCTTCCCTAAGACACCAACACTATTGGAATGATGTCACAAAGCCAGTTAATCTTCGATAAGTCAGATTCAGTTTGTTTAAGAACTAAAGAATGCAAAAATCACTCTGACACGTTAAAACTGAAAAATTGAGAAGCATTATTTGTAAATTGCTGCCGAAATTTAGGTTATATGATCTTAAATAGTTCTTAAAAAATTAACTCTAATGGATCTACCTTAGTGGACTGATTTAGCCCACTTACAAAATTAACCAGAAAACCTTAAACTAAAAAGTCCATAACCTAATCCTAACAAGCCTTGGATATCCTAGCTAAAAACAAAGTATTAATTAAGTCCAAACAAGCCTTGCGATGTAACTAACAAAATAAAATAAAGCTTATAATATTAAATCCATGTTCCCCCATGAGATGAAGAGAAGGAAAGAAAATATTACAAAATTAATTCAAGGCTTATTTATAGCCTTCTATGCAACCCATTAATTCTAGAAACTAAAGGAAAAGGTAGTCGTCCATATTGTTTCCAATTTGTAATAGGATTCTTTTGTTTCATTTGCTGTGTTTTCTCCTCACTTAACAAGAAAATAAACAAAATAATAAATCCTAATACTTAAAGAAATTAGGAATCCACAAAACACATAGAAACATCATAAAGATGATACTTCCCCAAGAAAGCTGAAAATCAGGTTTGAGAAGTGTCAAACAATGGAAACTTATCCCAAGATGCCAACACTGGAATTGAATTGAATAACGCCACAAGGTCAGTTATACCTTGATAAGTCATATTGGATCTTTGTACCAGCAAAGATAATATGTTGCATTATGCAAAACACAAGTTTATTTTATAAATCTATGGGCTTTTCGGCATACAAAACACTTATATAATAACCCTAATAGATCCCCATATGTAGGTTGATTTGAGCCCACTTACAAAATTAACTTAAATAAGTAATAATAAACTAAAGACTAAGAAGAAAATAATAAAAACAATAAAAATCCAAAATTAATATCCTAGAATCAGATTTGCCATCCCGAAGAAGTCCCAAATAGACTAAGAAATCTTATCTGAATGTGAAATTAATTCTGAAGTTTTTTTCCTTATTATGATTCGTTTCCTTGTTTTCCATGGACAATTAATGAAGAAAATCTCCCTCTTTTATTCTTGCCAATTTAGTTTTCGTCCTAAACTAGGATAATCATTAATTAATCCTTCATGGCTTAGGAAATCAGATCTCGCAACACCCCTTAGCATCCTTTGTTGACTAGGAAACTTTTTGTTTTTGGTAAGTTGACATATGTATATATAAAAAAAGAAGGTACATAGATTATAAGGGGCATACCCTAGATTTATAATGTAAACAAAAATCTTAAAAACAACAAATGACCACAAGAAGGCCACCAAACAGAAAACCAAAATATAGCTAGACTAGCCAGAGACAACAATAAAACCAACCAAACATCAGTTTAAGATTATATGTTATTCACCTTCCAAGCTCTTTGGATCCTAATGTTTTCATCAGTTGTCGGAATGTTTCTCATCAGATCGAGCTTGTTGCAAATCATCCTTTCGATTTGATCAAAGACCAAATTCAAGTTTAGACATACCTGCAAAGATCCTTGCATTTTGTTCTTGCCAAACACAATACACCGTAGTTGTGAAACCTAATTTACGAGAAAAGTTTCTGAAAGTTTTACCATTCCAAGTGACAGTAACCCATCTAATCCATTCATCCCAGTTTTTACTCATTCTAGGAATGTCGTATCTATCACAAACATCCCACCATATCACTTCAGAATAAGAGCATTCAAAGAACAAGTGGTTGTGATCTTCATTGTTAAGGAGACATAATGAGCACCAGTTGGGACTATGGAGACCAAATTGATGGAGTTTATCCTGAGTTGTGAGCTTTCGTTGGACAGCCAACCATAGAATAAAAGAATGTCTCGGAATAGCATTCTTGGACCACACAATGTCATGCCAATCAACCATCTGATTACATATTCTGAGTTGTTCCCAAGCTACTTTGACCAAGAACCTTTTATTTGGGGAATCCAACCAAACAATTTCAGCCCTCTTCTCTATCTTAGGATTAACATTAGAAGGAATAGCATCTATAATGGGGTACCAACCAATAGCTTGAGTGGTAGGAATTCTCCATTCTGAGTTACTAACCAGCACATTCACCATCACGTTCTTTCCCATACCTGAATCGTAGATGAATCTCTCACCGGAAGAATCCGTGACGGGGCTGTGAGGATGCCAAAGACATTTCCCTTCCATCTCCTATGATGTACTTCATCTTAGGCCATGCTAAAGATCTGAGCTTAAGGATCTTTCTCTACGCCCAAGAGCAATTATCCAGGGCCTTGATTTTCCAGAAATTCCTACCTCGCAATAGATTGGATCTGATCCAAGTAGACCAGATTGAGCCATCTGAGTCATTGCACAGATTCCAAATGTGTTTCACCAAAGCAATCTTGTTACATTCCGTTATCTTTTAGATTCTGATGCAAACCTCTTGAACACACTATCTAGCAACCCACACGCAAAGACACCAATTCCCGGAAAGCCAAGTAAATCAGGTTTGATAGGAGTGTGACACAAAGATAACTTGTACCTAGGCACCAACGCTATTGGAAATGGAAAACCCCACCCAACGAATATTGATTCACGAACGAGAAGTATAAGGATGACGCAATGAAATCAGTTGTTCTTCGATAAGTCATTTTTCAGTTCTTTAGAGAACCAAGGAAGGGAGATATCTCACCAACACTCACACAAAGTGCGGCAAATAAGAAGTTTTATTATTCTGAATTGTCTAACCTTACATGTTTGGTTATGCCTTTAGTTATATTGACTCTAGACTGAAACAAACCCTAATGGACCCCTGGACTTATATGATGCCCATTTACAATTAAACCCAAATAATATAAATAAACCCTAAACTAAGAAGAAAATCATAATAAAAATAATAAATCCGAATTTAATATCCTAAATATGATATCCATAATAACAAGGATAGAATAATTGTTTCTAAGGATTCCATATTAATATGGAGTCCATACCACACATGAAAACTATGTTGTTGTCCATTAAATATCCTTGCAAGACTAGGAAATTCCCAAAACCAGCTATCACATCCTTGTAGGAAAAGAATTCTAGCCAAATAGGAAGTTCACAAGTTAAAAGGAAGTAAATAACAAAATTCATAGAGCCTCTGTTGACCAGTATTTCGATGCCTTCCCAATCTTTGATTGATATGGAATTTTAAACCAAGGTAGGATAACATGTTAAGAGATTCCACGTAAAATTGTAGTCCAATCTAACGGTTGGATTCAGAATTATGATTGTTTCCGTGAAACTAGACAGTTACATATTTTACGTCAGAATCCGAATTTGATTGTTTTTTCATTGCCCGGATCGTATCATTCCAAGCCCCCCCTCATTTTTTAGAAGACACACCTGATCCCAAGCCACTTTAGCCCTAGCTGTTCTCATATCTAAACCTGTCCAAAGAAAGGATCTCATAATTTGCTCAACATTTTTATGAACTTGACCAAGTAAAAGGAAGAGAAATGCCCAATAGACCTGAATGGAAAATAAAACTTAGTTAATCAGTTGTTCCTGTCCTGCATACGAGTGTTCTACAAGTCCAATGCCGAACTTTAGAGGTGATTCAATCCATGAGGCCCTTACAATAAACATCTTTAAGCCTTGATGAGATAAGAGGCTCTCCAAAATACTTTATAGGAAGCCCACCCTCTCTAAACCCAAGAATACGAATGATTTGATCTCTCTTAGCATCTAACAGATCACTCAAGAAGATGTCACTTTAATTTGGATTTGGATACAGATCTGACAAATCTTGAAACTCTGTGAGCACATTTCTGATCATACGAACTGAGTTTACATCCTTTTTTCTGAAAATCATCAAGTCATCTACAAAAGAAAGATGGGAAATTCTGTTCTTATTGCATCTCCAGTGAAACTTGAAGTTTCGATTGTCACTCATCTTGTGAAATAGCCCCCGAAAGGATCTCCACACATACGACAAACAGATATAGAGACAATGGATCACCTTGTCTTAGCCCTCTTCCCCTCTTGGAAGTAACCTAGAAGCTTACCATTGATGTTAATAGAGAATTGGCATGATGTTAAAGTAACATCAATGAAATCCTATCGAACAGAGTTATAAGCCTTCATCAAATCTACTTTCATAGCGCAACGAGCAGTCCTTTTATTTTTGTGATAACCCTTTATTAATTCTTGAGAGAAAAGAATGTTGATTCTCCGTCCTGATACAAATGCAGCATGATATGGGCCTACTAAGAATGGCAAAACAACTTTAATTCTACCGGCTAAAATCTTAGTGATGCATTTATAAACTGTATTGCAACAAGATATAGGACGAAAATCTATCAATCTCGTAGGATTAGCAACTTTAGGAATAAGGGAAATGGTTGTTGCATTCATTTCCTTAAATATTCTACGAGTCTGAAAGAAAGAGTTAACAACGTTGATTACATCTTCCCCAACTATGTGCCACATTTTTTTTTAAGAAACCTGTGTTGAAACCATCCGGACCAGGAGCTTTGTTGTTTTTCAAACTGAACATAGCATCCTTAATCTCCTCCCTTGTTACATCTTGGGCTATTAAATGTTTCAATTTAATAATCGATTCTATCACTTCCTCGTTCACAAACCCAGCCTTCTGTTTCACTCCTAACACACTCTGGAAGTATGCAATTACTTATGATTTCACAGCCTCATGCCCTTCAACAACCTCCCCCATCCTCCCTTGTAACTGAGAGAAGCTTATTTCTATTTTGCCTTTCATTTACTGATTTATGAAAGTAGCTAGTATTCTAGTCCCCCAAGCTAAGCAACTACATCCTTGCCTTTTGCTTGAAAAAACTTAGAAGCTTATTTCTGTTATGTCTTCCATTTACTTATTTATGAAAGTAGCTAGTATTCTAGTCCCCATGCTAAGCCATTGTATCCTCGCCTTCTACTTGAAAAAACTCTCTTCTGCCCTAACGATAGTAGTGTAGTTACGTACAGTTGCCTTTCACATGCACAAAGTCGAACCTCCATGTGCTGTTTACAAAGCATGTCGAGCCTTGTACATTATCTTTTGCATCTTTAAATCTATTAGAAATGTTGGAGAAGTGATCCCTATTGAAAAGTTCAAATTCCTCCTTTAGCTTTTTGAGTTTGCAACACAACTGATACATTAGCCGGCCCTCCAAATTCTGATCCCAAACTTTCATCACCAGAGACATGAACTCGTCATGATCCATCCATATATCAAAGAATCTGAATGGTTTCTTGATGTTTTGATCATCACCAACAACTTTAACCACCATGGGAGAATGGTCTGATACATTAGAAGGCAAAAAATCTAGCTTCCAACAATGGGAAGTTCAAACTCCACTTCTCATTCACAAGCACTCTATCTAGTTTCTGCATTATTAGATTCTCAGGACATTGGTTCATCCAAGTATAGTACATACCTGAATACCGAAGATCATCCAATTTAGCATCTTGAATACAAGTTTTGAATCTGTCCATATGACATCCCTTAGCCTGTCTAGCCAGGAAATTTTCTCCTAAATAATAGGGAAAATAATGAATGAAATTTCCTTGAATTTTAGGAGAATATTTTGCTAATGTAACTCCTCGTAGAATTAAGAAATCAACCCCACAAATATCTGATTTGATCCTCACATCTTAATTAACTCAAGCCAACATTGGACCCCATGTGGCCTAAACTCATATTCATTAATAGGGACAAATAAGATCTAAAATACACTCCAAATAAACTGTCTTTGCTGCGCAAAAACATCACATACATATCCTATCCTAATCTAGTTTTTGGGTTATTATTTACTTATTTGGGTCAATTGTAAGTGGGCTTCATGTAAGTCCACCTAAGGGGGGTCCATTAGGGTTTCTTTAAGTCTAGAATCAATATAAATAAAGGCATAACCAAACATGTAAGGTTACGTAATTTTCAGATCAATAAACTTCTTTGTTGCACTTATTGTGTGTTGGTGGGATAATCTCCCTTCCTTAGTTCTCTAAAGAACTGAAAATGACTTATCAAAGAACAACTGTCTTCGTGGCGTCATCCTTATACTTCTCGTTCGCGAATCAATATTCGTTGGGTGGGGGTCTCCATTTCCAATAGTGCTGGTGCCTAGGTACAAGTTATCTTTGTGTCACAGTCCTATCAAACCTGATTTACTTGGCTTTCCAGGAATTGATGTCTTTACGTGTGGGTTGCGTGACCATGTGATCACGAGGTTCGCATCAACGATAATGGGGGTAGTTGCTCCTGAACTGTTTGGTGTTTGATTTGAGGCTCAAGTTTTCTGGTAGGAAATGTCGGGTTGAGATTGATGTTGGAAATTTGGGGTGAAAGGGATGGAGTGTGGTAGTTTTGGAATGGGTTTTTCCTACTCTTGTAGTCACCCTCAACATGATCGACCTCCTTCATTTTACCCTCTAAACCTCTTTTCTCAGTTGGTACAATAATTCTAACACTTCTAACTCCTTCTCGATATGCTCAGCTACTGCCACAACATCAGTGAATTATTGGGTCGAACTACCCGTCACATGCTCGTAGTACGAGTCCTTGAGCGTGTTGGCAAATAGAGTTACTATCTCTTTGTCCAGGAGTGGGGGATGTACCTAAGCAGCTAGGTCTCTCCATCTTTGGGCATACTCTCTCATGCTTTCCTTGTCCTTTTTTTTTTAGATTAGACAAGCTGGTTCTATCAGGAGCAATGTCCATATTGTACTTGTATTGTTTTACAAAAGCATCAACCAAGTCTTTCCATTTGCAGATCTTTGTGTTGTCCAATCTCATGTACCAGCTCAATGCTGCCCCACTTAAGCTATCTTGGAAAAAGTGCATCAGTAGTTTTTCATTGTGTACTACTTCTGCCATTTTATTGCAGTAGGACTTGAGATGAGTCATGGGACATTGTGTTCCGGTGTATTTGATAAATTCAAGAACACAAAAATTTTTCGGGACAACCATATTTGGGACGAGAAAGATTTCTGCTGATCGTACTAGATCATATAAGTCTACCCTTTCAATAGCTCTGATTCGGGCTTCCAGTGCCACCATCTTATCATCAGATGACTTGGTCTTGCGGGACTCATTGGAAAATACATCTATAAACTGCAGGGGCTAGTGTTGGTGCTGCTGACTGCACAAAAGCTGGATTATGTTGAGGATCTTGACCATGTTCGCTCATTCTTTCTTCAAGCTGAGCTATTGTTGGGGCCTGAACTAAAATAACAGGCCTGTTGGAAGGACCTTCACCAGAGGCATTTCTGAGTGTTTGCTCGAGTAAGCTAATGAGGCGAGCCACACTTGCTTTCAGAGACTCTATCCCAATTCCATTCATTTAATATCCTCTTTCTTTGGTGTCATTGACATAAGAGATGTCGTTTCTAGTCTATCTGTTTCTATTTCTATATTCTATTTCTATATATATGGAAAGTTTCAAAATCATCATATAATAATCCAGAAATTGCAATAGAAAAGAAAAAAGGAGGTTTGTGATGATTTTGAAATCTTTTCTAACTCTTCTTGGAAATGGGCGTCACGGTGAGCACACTCTTCATCTTCGATGTTTCTTGCTTGGAATCGGTGTTGTAGGCTTTTTGGGGACCTATATTTCAACATGATGCAAGTATGTATGTTATTTGCAATGGATGAATGTATGGATACAAATGTATGCACATTGGGTAGGTAGCCATACTATAAGAAAAGGTTCTAAGCAATGTGATGGGTAGGCTTTCTACGTGGTATTGAAAAGGTCTATGGACTGCCTAGTGACCACCTTACATAAAGGCAATATAGGGGTTTACAAGGAATGGTTGGGGCACGATGTGACCGTCATTACTGAGTAAACACTCAATTTATAGTTGGATGTTTTACAAATCTGAACCCCGACTGAAAGTTTAACCTAGAATGGCTCAACCTTTCATTTTTCCCCAGACCACTACTCCCTACTTAACCTAGAATTGGGTTTATTTGCAAAATTAAAATGCTAAAGTAGTAAAAATACGAGCTAAAATTAAAGACCGATAAAAAGACAAACAATCAAACAAGCAAAGAATAGTCCGATCAGACAAGGCTTTTCCCTGATGGAGTTGTCATCCTATCGCGGGGTGCGCCGTGATGTCGTCGGTGACATCAGAGGCTTTTATATCGTGCCTCTTGATGAGGTGTGTGTTGTTAAGAATGTTTTTTGGATTTAATCATAAAATTATGATTAAGGTTCAGGAGTCACCACCTAGTATTATGGTCACTAGGAACCTATGGTCTGCGAGAGTCCGGGTAAGGGTAGACGTATCACCCCTAGTGCACCCTACCTAAGGTAAGCTGCATTGTTGTTTGATTGTTTTTCTAGGTCGGGTTTCTATCCATTGGTCTCGTCTAAGGTTCAAGGCAGATATCTTTTCATGAGAGAGTCTCTCCCTTATCGGATTAAATCATACCCATTCTAAAGTCTGAATTTTAGCATCTCATTTATTTACACCTTGTATCTTTAATACCTAAGGGTGTACTTTATTATGTAATATATTAAAGTCTACATCTGAACCCTAAAAAAAAGAGTGGAAAAATATTTTTGATATTTTGGCCAAACCCTAATGGATGATCATAAATTGGTTATCATATCCATTTTTTTTTTCAAAACATGAGAAAGATGTAATTTTTTTATGAAAATATGTTTGGAAAATTTTTAGGATTTGGCCATATGCGTGAAAACAAAATATTTTTCTTTTTTTAAAAGGGAAATTAATTTAAAGTTTTTTTATTTTTTTTGAATTTTTTTGAAAATGTTTTTGAAATTTTTTTGAAAGAAATCGGGTATTTTAATACTAGATTTATATCTTACAGTGTACGTATACAACGCAATATTAAGTAAAATTGGTTGACAAACATTTGAGAAAATCACAAATATTTTAAAATGCCCCTTGAAATTTTTTTTGTTTTTAAATATAATGTGTGTGTGTGTGTGTGTGTGTGTGTGTGTCTATATATATATATATATGGGCTGGGCTGAGCTCAGACGAAGAACGGGTTGGGTTGGGCCCACCAATGTTTTTTTCTTTTTGGGGGACCGGGCTGGACCAGACCCATCCATTTGGGTTGGGCCAAAACTAGCCCGACCCAAAGCAAATGTTAATTATTTTGCAAAACGTGAACAATAGTTCATGTTCTGCTTGTAACTACATAGTTGTAAACGATGGGAGAGAAAAATAGAAGGTGACCTGACGAAGGTGATGGAGTTGCTGTTACTGGCCTGGAGTGAGGTGGGTGGATGTTCTGGTGGCTTAAGGCGGAGCTGGATGAACGGGTGGTGGTCGCCATCAGTTGTGGGAAGAAGGAGAAAACTCGTAGAAGACAGAGTGAAGAGGTTGTAGTGGCTACTCCACCGCTAGTGAGGGGCTGGGTTAGTGGAGATGATGGAGATCAAGCCGGGGGTGAGAGTGGCGGTGGTCGAAGGCCACGATAGAGAGGGAGAACGTAGAGAGAGAGAGAGAGATGACGACAGTAAAAACAGGGGCGAGCTGATTTTTGTGATTTTTGGACTCCAATTTCTTCATGCTCAGGCCATGATATCCACTCCTATTTATAAGGGTGGAAGAGGATAATCTTGTCTACTCTGGGGAAACATTTCGACCCTTGATTCGGTTTGGAAGGATTTCAACTGTTAGTTCAAAGTAGGACACCATGAACTGTCAATTCTGACAGTTCAAGGCTGCCTGAGTTGGCCATTTTAGATCGGCTCTAAGGCTTCTGTGATGTCAATCAGCCTGAACGTTTCACATGGAGTTGTAGAGAAATGTCAGGTGATCATTTATGTGCAAGTTTGGTCAAATTTGGTGGAGAAATGAGGCATTAAATGCACCTGCAAAGTAGCCTTCCTGAACTGTCATTTCAGGGAAAAATAAAGAAGAAGATGAATAGTAACCCAAAGGGCGCTGTTTGGTCAAGTTCATTTCGGTACTTTGATTTCTAATTTATCTCATATACACCCCTAATCAGCTTCAAACTTTCAATTTTCTGCAATTGAGTCTCTGGAAAAACATCAATTTTAATCCTGGATTGGCACACCTTTTCCAATACGGTCCTTGGTCTTAGATTTATGCAATTTGACCCCTGATTGACCATTAAACTTTTAATTTCTTCAATTTAACCCCCGGTTTTTGTCAATTAAACCCTTATAGTTCGACGCCTGTTACACAATTGTCATTGGCTGTGAATTTCTTCAATTTGACCCCTAATTGACCAAAAACTCTAATTTTCTTGCAATTTGACCCCTTATTTCAATTAATTTACTTGGTACAATTTAAATTTGGTCTTTTAAAATTCCAACCTTCTCAATTAAGCCTAAATTGGACCCAAAATAATTATTAAACATAATTAAATTCAAATTGGCTCATGATTAAATCAAATTGGCTTATTAAAAATTTAATTATGTCATTCGTCCAATAATCATTTAATCTGACCTTGAATCTGCATTGTTTCTTCATTTTTGGGCATAATGGGGTACAATTAGGCCTTAAATTTCCTCCAAAATTGCAGCTGTATTCCCTGACCTACTTTCTCCACGTTATTAGCCTTTATTTTATTTATTTTTGTTTTGAAAAAAAAAGTGAATTTTGAGGAATAACCCAGAATTGGGTTATGATAATCACAAAGACCAATCTAAGATAAAAACACCGCACTCTTTGTGATAAGTCTGATTCGTTCTTCAACCAATTCTGAAAATGGAAGAACAAGGAAGAAAACTCTTTGAATGAGAAGTTGAAAAGTTTAGTATTATTGCCAAAAGTCGCAATACATGGTCATCATTATATACTTGGAACAACCCTCCAAGTCTAGGAAATACCAAAATAACATAATAGAGACCCAAATAAATCACTTTGTTCAGAAAACTAGACAAATAATAAATAGCACACGTTTTTACTTATAAAAAACACAAACAAACATGCAAAATTAAAACAACCATAACTTTATGTACAAACCTCCAATGCATGCATGGTTGGACAATATAGAAAGATGACACTCTAAACTTGATAACCATGTAAAATAAGCTTTATTTTCCCACGTATTAAACAGCAGCAAATATCAGGACCAAATTGGTCCATGGGCTAAAAGCAAACCCAAACTCATCAAAACTCCTAAATCATGACCCAAGCCTTATTTGTAGACCAACAAACATATTTAAACGATTTCAATTCAGTTCGCAAGCCCTCAAACTCATCGAAGCTTCAGTCGCGCTAATCTGACTTGTTATGACACTTTGTAGTTGTTTTGACCGAGCTCTCATCATTGGACCATCTAAATATATACATTAGAATCAGCCCCTTCCATGTTAGAATCAAGATGCATATCATTAATGATGTGAACTTCGTGATCACGTGGTCACGCAACCAAGAATCAAGATTGAGATATGATCCCGGAAAGCTGAAATTGGTCTGATAAGAGTGTAACACAACGGAAACCTGCCGCAAGGCACCAACACTATTGAATTGAGTAGAATGACACCACGAAACCAGTTAATCTTTGATAAGCCAGATTCAGTTCGTTCCTCACCTTGATTTTCTAGCCGAATCTGATGGTCTTCTCTCCCTTTGTTCCTCACCTTGATTTTCTCTCCCCATCGCCTCATGCTCACTTTTTAGCTTTATTTGATCATCATACACTTGTTTGGGTGTAAGAGGTACAAGAGTGATGGTTTTACCATCTTTTACAATGGTATACCTATTTTTTAGCCCATTATGAATTGTCTTCCTATCATATTGCCATGGTCTCCACAACAAGATGTGACTTGCTTGCATTGGTACCATGTCGCAAAAAACTTCATCAATACATTTCCCAATCGAAAATGGAACCACAACCTGTTTGGTCACTTTCACTTCACCACTATCATTCATCCATTGCAATATATATGGTATAGCATGCTTAACAGTACACAAATTCAGTTTACTAACAAGGGTGGTACTACAAACATTAACACAGCTTCCACTATCTATAATTAAACCACGCACCTTGCTTTGTTTGGAAGATGTTCTCCCTTTGTTGATTAGTTTCATCTTCTTTGACTTGAACCTGAAGTGTTCGTCTTATAACCAAGGACTCCTCAACCGATAATGCTAACTCCTCCCCATCACTATCCTTCAATGGTGGCATGCCTTCACAATCAGATCTGTCACTTTCAGATTCCATATCACCATTATCTCTAATCATCATGATTCTCTTGTTTGGACACTCTAAAGCATAATATCCATGTCCCTAACACCTGAAACATTTAACATCACGAGTACGTTTAGGTTGAGTTTTAGATTTACCTTTGGCATTTGTAGGGACATTAACTTTAGCCTTCGGTGGTTCAGTTCTTAAAGGAACAAAGGAACTCAGCTGGACAATACCATCTCTCTTTAGATTCGTTCGTTCAAGAACTGAAGAATGTAAGAATCACTCTCACATGTTAAAATTTACAAATTTAGAAGTATTATTCATCAATGGCTCTAAAATTTAGGTTACATGAGTTTAAATAATTCTTGAAAAAATATCCCTAATAGATCTACCATAGTGGACTGATTTGGTCCACTTACAAAACTAACCCAAAAACCTTAGGCTGAAAACAAGCTATGGATTCTAGCTGAAAAAAGTATTAATTAAGCCCAAAGAAACCTTGGGATACAGCTAATAAAATAGAATAAAGCCCATAATATTAAATGCATGTTATGGCGTGAGATGAAGAGAAGAATAAAAAATATTACAGAACTGATTCAAGGAGTATTTATAACCTTCCATCTAGGTCATTAATCCTAAAAACTAAAGGAAAAGGTTGTCGCCTGACACGATCAAAGAGTTGATGTCTTATCCCAAGTGCAGGAGTGTCAAAGTAATAAATAACCCGGCAAGACTGGGGTCGAACCACAGGGAGGTGAACGATAAGAACAACAACAACAACAACAACAACAACAATGATGATGATGAGTTAAAGAGGACTTTGAGATGTAAGATAAATGTGAAGAACAATGATAAAAACAAACGTCAAGGTTGAAGATCCACTAATAGTATTAGAGATAAGTAAAGTATAAACTCTTTATAAATTATCAACATGATCATATTAATCATCTTATTTACATAACACCATACTTATAAATTTTATCAGGTATTCATGATGCTAACTTATGTTGACAACAAACCAAATTCCTCTCATAACAACGATGTCGGCCGAAGACCATAAAGGATCAAGTATTTGATGTACCAAGTGTTATACAACACAAATCTAGATTAACCATTTAACATGCAAGGTATTAAGAATTAATAAGATAAAAATTATAAGACATGTTAATAGCAAACTTTCTTGGATATAAATATTAAAGTCCAAGTTGAGTTTATATTATACATATTCTAACATCATTAGTGAAACCTTTTCACCTTGACATAATAATTAACTTAGCTAGACATTATGAAGAAGAAAAACATAAATAAATAATATAACATAAACATGATATAAATTAACTAAGTATAGTAAAGGAAATGAATAGTATAAACAAGAGATTAATGAAAGCAAAACTTCAGCATTACAAAAATATAAAGAGAGAGAGCAAGAACATGATCTTGATCTAAGAACCAAGATTCCTAAATGTATGGCAAATGCCTCCTTTTATAGGCTAAAATTTAGACTATTCATTTGGTAATTGATTATTGATGTAGTGGCCAACTATTGATTTAGTGGACTTGGTGGACAGCAGCACTCAAGCATTTTGGCTGGATAAAATGACATTGATAAAATCAAATTTGGCAAAGTGTTCTTCATGAACGTTGTTGGAAATTGTCTTTTGCTTCCACCCACCAAATTTCAGAGCATGTGGAGCATTACAGCTCGATATATGTCTAAACTACTGAGTAGTGCTGCTGGTGGACGTGGTGGATAGCCCTCAAGCTCTTGTCTCGATGCAATGTCATTGCTACCATCAAAATTTGAGCCGGTCTTTTTCATAAAAGTTGTTAGAAATTGTCTTTTCCTTCCACCCACCAAATTTCACGTCATTTGGCCTTCTAGAACTCCAGCTATGGGTAAAATTCTGAGCAGTGTTTGGGCTGGATTGCAGGATAAATTCTGACTTCTCTTTTGTGGCCAAACTTTGAATTTTAAAACGGTAGATTTGGGTCTTACACTATTCATGAACATTGTAGGCCTATTTCTTAGCTTTCTATCCATATAAATCAAACTGAAATCCAAGATCTACAGCTCCAAATATGACTCAATAACTGAACAGTGTTCCAATTTGAATTGAATCAGTATCTCTTTTCTAAGCTTAGCCTTTTCTTTGTCCTTTCACTTTCAATAGTTAATCACATCAATCAGTCCTTTGAATTGTGAGATATGCCTGCATTTAAAATTAGCATTTACCATAAATTAAAGCTATCTTATATTATCAGACTTGTTATTATAAAACATGCTCTGGTTAAGGAGTTATTGATGCTTCAAGTGCAAAATGATGATATAAAACCTTGATAAAAATGCACTTTTAAGTACTAATCATCGCCCGTGTCCTTTCCTCCTCACCTAACAAGGAAATAGACAAAATAATAAATCATAATACTTTAAGGAAACAAACAAAATAATAAATCATAATACTTAAAGGAAATAATTAATGTTCGCATACATAATAGGGAGTCCAAAATAAATTAGAAATCTATAGAACACTTAGAAACATCATAAACACAAGGCTGGCCAAAATTCTGGAAAATTGGCTGCCTTATTGTCGAAGCCTCATGGCCCAAATAAGGTTGTATTGGGTCCCTCTTGTACATGGATAGCATGTGCTACGTTTTTGCGTCGGTAAATCGCTCAAAGATAACTTGTACCTAGGCACCAGCACTTTTGAAACGGACACCCCCCCAACGAATATTGATTCGCGAACGAGAAGTGTAAGGATGACGCCACGAAGACAATTTGTTCTTCGA
>Ga0307517_10005620_pt1 | contig 18821 bp, 10 predicted proteins | sample 23_EM_MG_FD_194515 | JGI IMG/M metagenome (GOLD analysis project Ga0307517, IMG submission 194515) | Populus trichocarpa ectomycorrhiza microbial communities from riparian zone in the Pacific Northwest, United States - 23_EM | ecosystem: Host-associated > Plants > Roots > Unclassified | place... | reverse complement strand
GTTGTTTTGGATCCTTGTTTTTAGTTTAGCAGGAGTTGGTTTTGGTTTTGGTACTATGTTTAGTGAGGGAAATGGCTAAACAAGGTGGTGTTGGTGTTGGTGTTGGTGTGGGTGTCGTGGTTTAGAGCTTATTTGATGGTTGGTGTGAGTGTTGTGGTTTAGAGCTTATTTGATGGTCGGTTTGGTGTTGTGGTGGTGGAAATAAATGGATGTTATTGCTTCAGTTTGGTGTTATGGTGGTGAAGAGAAATAGATGCTTATGGTTGTTGGTCTAGTGCCAATTTATCATTATTTTCTTGTCATTTTTTAATTATCTATTCTAGGTTGGAGTTTCTTTAAGTTGGATGGTTTCTATTACCTAGTTTTCAAAATGAATAATGGGTTAAAATAGGTTTGATACCACAAAAAGCCTTTTGCCTGAATCAACTTCGTTATGCATAGAAACAAAGGTGGTTTTAGCTTCAAATGCTTAGTTAACAACTCTAATATGAAAGGGGCCAAAATCCTTTCTTGTATTAGCAGGATCTAAAATAGTTTGGCATTGACGTGAGAGAACATGAAAGAATTGCAAGTGTGAAATAGGAAATGTGTGAACTACTTGCGATTTATCAAAAACTAAATATTTTGTAGAGATAAGCTATATACTCTATGCCTTGAATGAACATTGTTAACATGAGTTTTCAGGTGTGCTCCTGCTTTTAGTAAATATGTCTTGTAGCTAATCGATTGCTTACAAGTAGTATTGATTTTATTTGTGTAAAACATAATTATTATTAATAAAACTTTCTTTATTTCTAATATTCAATTATATTTTATTAATGAATCTAATGTTTGATTAAATAATCTAGAGTAAAGATAAAGTCCATGGAACAAAAATGTTTTGCATAGGAAATTATAAAATTGTTATAGTTACGAGATTCCTAATACATTAAAGCATTGTTCCTTAATGATCCTGGTCAATGTTCTATTAAGACTGGATATGAATTAAAACTGTTAAGATCGGTGCATATTATATTCCTTCTTTTATAAAAAGAAATAGATGCTCTCATAAACTGAGATATGAGATATACTTGGAACTAATATGCAGATGTTTGTCAAATGACATGTACAATGAATTAACCTGCAAGAGAATTTTATATGGAGAGATCACTTATGTCTATGGAAAGACTCACATGATAGTTATGTAAATGATTCTTAGACTTGAGATCACTAAGTTATCTTATATAGGGAGTTATGTTTTGATCCTGACCATTTATTGTCTTAATCAATGGTAACAAACAGACAGATATTGGGTATAACATAAACTATATGAAGATATTTGAGTAATCAAAAGAGGATTCATCACCCTAGGTGAATTAGAAAAAATATTTTATATGTTCTCAAATAGCATTGATTGTGAAATCCTTGGCCTAGGTGGAATGAGTTTTGAAAAGAATTTCAAAATCATATTTAAAGAATCAATTATTATAATGTTGAGAACTAAAATGATTTAACAAATAAAACATAATTCATACTAATTTTTAAATCAGAATTTTCATGATGAAGGGATAAAAATTGCACTGAAAAAATAGTCACTGAAATGTTAAGTCAAACCACATATGACTTTTCTAATATTTTAGGGATCATAACAGGTTACTAGACATTGTACTTAATCTTCAAATATAAATCAATCAATTGTTGAATTGATAATAAATTAAATAGTTTAATTTATTTAATCTAATTTTATTTAGAATTATAATTTATATTTAGACCAACGTATTAGAAAACCTAATGGGTCACACATATAAGAACCACTGATCGAAATTAAAATAGGATGATTAATCAAGTGTGACGTGATTGCATAAATATTTAAATTATCATAAAATAATATATGTGATATTATTTAAGGGCCAAATTGATATTTTATCATTTATATAATTTTTAAGTTTCCTTATAAATAGAATATTATACCTCATATTTTCTAAGAAAAGGGGTGAGAAGAGGAAACATCTAAAACACAAAAGAAAAGAACTAGCATTCTAAGGTATAGCAATCCTTCTCTTCTAAAAAGGTTCAGGAGATTTCTTACTGGTAGTTCATGTGGATTATCGTTAAAAGCTTGACACTTGGACGGTTTGTGGTTTGCGACAGCTCAGCTTTGAAGCGATTATTTAAAACTGAAAAGAATATCTGATCTTCAGGTAATTTCTGCATAAACCTTAAATAATTCTATATTTGTCTAATAGGATTCTTGAGACTCTAAAAAATTTTAATTTATTATTTTCGTTGTATGTATATATTTCAAAAACCAACATCTGCAACTCAATTATGGAGAGGCAGACTGCATGTGATGGGTGGCAGCAAGGAAATTCACCAAGCACTTGGAGTAGATCACTGGAGTATTGCAATAAAAGATGGAAATGCATTAGAGAAGGAGTGGCTCTCTGAAGTACCTGTTCCTGTGGAGGGCCACAGGTCTGCTTTCTGCCCTCATTTATGTTTGAAATTAGGATCGAGATTCTGTTTTGATGATTAATCTTCAATCATTCATCTCCTACGAAAAATCCCCCTCGTTTTTGATAATGTGATAATTACCTTCTATACTATAACCATGAATATCACTTTGATCTGATAATGTGATAATTACCTTCTATACTATAACCATGAATATCACTTTGATGACATGACTTTTAATAATAATTCACATGAACCACCAATAATGATCATCTACTTATTGATTCTGTATTGCAGTCAATGATCATCTTTTTTGTCATTGGAGGTCAAGAGGTGACTTCATGCCTAAACTTGGGTCCCTATTTTCAAGTGTTCTCGAAGGAATGAGGTACACAGGTTGATCATTTTGTTTCATTTGACAATATTGGATTTGAGCAAACTGCTCTCTCTCATTGTCCATGTTACTGTATATGATATAGCTTTTAGATTCTGCAATGTTTCAGGTAGTGTATAGCGATGTTTATATGCTAGATGATGAAATGAAGTGGAAAATTTTACCTTCAATGCCAAAACCCAACTCCCATATTGAGTGTGCTTGGGTAATTGTCAACAACTCAATTATCATCACTGGAGGTAAAAGCACCCGGTTACCAAAAGGATGATCTTGGTTGGAGAGGCGTTCCAATTCCATTTGGACTCGCGGGTACTGATCTTCTCTTTCCCACACTTAAAAAGAAGGATTAAGATATATATATATATATATATATCACTAGTCGTTCTTGAGTAAAACTCAGAATGAGCCAACCTCTAACCACACAAGCATTTCCTACCATGGAAGGTAATGCGAGGACGTCTCTCTATTAAACCATTGCACATTTCTTAATGCTGCTTAACTAAAGTGCAGCCCTTCTTTAGCTTCTTCGTTAATGTGGCACCTAGGGCTTGAATCAAACTCAGTCCTTGCCGTATTGACTCGTTTAGGAGCCTATTCAACACTCATCTTCGTTCATCATATTTTGCTACCTCCGTGTCCTCCATAATCTAAACAAGAAAAGTAAGCAGCTATTTACCGGAGGCGTTCTGTTGGCCTTTTATATATATAAATAAGCAATGTGTGATCTGTCATCAATCGCATAAAATGAGCAATGCCTAATAACCCCGCTTGCAAACAAGGCTACTCCGTGAATTTAAGCTGATCTTACTTTGTGTAATCACTTTCAGCTCAGTACAATCTAGACTTTAGGTATGAGGTATTGGTGGCAAATTGATTTTCTTTTGAACAAGTACAAGAGAAGTCAATAACTATTAGGAAGAAATTATGCTGTTTTCTATTTTTTTTAATATAAAAAAATATTTGGTATTATTAATGTTTTTCTAATTGAAAAAAATTAATTGCATGAAAATTAATTGAATATAATTTATGAATCTAATAATAACTTTGATAACTAATAAAAATAAAAATATAGTTTAAATGAAAATAAATATTAAAATAAAATTCTTTTAATAAGTATTAAAACGATAGTATATATTAGAATGATTCAGTAATTCCTCTGAATTGCAGACATGTTCAGTGACTGGAAAACTTCCTTTCCGCATGAATATTATCCTTGCTGGTTTTTGGGATGGCTGGTTGTACTTTACGTCAGAGAAGCTAGACAAAGGTCCAGATAATCCACAGCCAAGGAAGGTCATTGGAGATTGTGGAGAACCAAATTGCACCAGTGATTAAGAACATGTTACGTACCTTTTTAAATGTTTTTTATTTTCAAAATAATATTTATTTTATTTTTTAAAATTTATTTTTAATATTAACTTATCAAAATAATTTAAAACAATTTAAAAATATTAAGATTTTAATTTTAAACAAAAAATAATAATAAATTTTTTACTTTTTAAAAAATATTTTTAAAACAAACAAACCTTCTTTCAAGTATCACAGCTCATACAATTTTTTTTTTAACTTTCCATAATTGGAAAAGGATCAACTTATCGCCTTTTCCTTTCTATATTTTGAATTTAGAGAAGCAGTCCAACCAGCATTTTTAAAAATTTTAAATTTTTTTATTTAAAATAAATATTTTTTTAGTATTTTTGAATCATTTTAATAAACTAATATCAAAAATAATTTTTAAAAAATAAAAAATATTATCTTAATACATTTTAAACAAAAATATATTTTAAACTACAACTACCCCTACAATCTAAAACAAGCCCAAGCCAACTAAATTAGAGTTCGATAGCACTTTCTGCCTAAATCCCAGCGATGATGAAAATCATTACTATTTATTTTTATTTAGTTCATATTGCTTTTGTTCACTCCGCTGGTAATTTGGATTTTCGACTGCCTAATTCAAGGACATCCTTCATCTTCCTGCAACATTGTGCAAACTTCAAACTTTCAACGTGTTCTCTTGTATACAGAATCTATAGTAGCCAGAACGAAACCTGACAATTGAAATGGATCCAAGACCACAGTAATAATAGAGATTCTCAACTCAGAATATATAAAGCACGTTTCATAAAAAGAAAACGAATGTACACAAATCACCGAAACAAGGTTCAGTTAACTTTGTTCATCCAGCCCTGCATTTACAATTTACTCAATATGCCATGAATGGCCAAGTTATCTATAGACATACACGAAAATGCTGGGTTTTTTTTTTTTTTTTTAGATATTAGCTCTCCCCTTTACAAGTGCTAGTGCACTATAACTGGTCTGGAGACAAGGGAAAAAAACCAGGTGAAAAAATGTCCAAGTCAAAGTAGAAAGATGCAGTGGTTGATTAGGCTTATGAACAAATTATTAAATGGACCCAAAAGCTTCCAATCAGTTGAATAGAATAAACGTGACTACTTATTAAAGGCATATGCTAGAGGCTGTAAAACTAGTTGTACTCATTGGTTACCTTGAGCAGTATCCAAAATGCATCTACCTGTAAAACGAAAAAAACTGAAATAATTGAGGACACAAGGCCAAGTGATTAATAAGCCAGTTCTGACTTGTATGGGGAAATATATATATATCAGCAAATGATGCAAAACATTCAAAATTCCCCTTTCACCCCATTTATCACTCCAGAAACTATAAATATAGGTTTTGCAATAACTTGTCCAAGATTCTTCAAATTAAATTTTCATCCCTATAAGATATGTGATTTTCCATATTCAATAATTCTTTTGATTCTTTCCAAAATCATTTTTTCCGTTAACATGCCATCACAAATTCAATAATTGCACAAGAAACCAAACAATTGAAATTGGCTTTTTGAGCTTTACCCATAAAGACAAACAGCAACTTATCACATACCACTCCGTTTGGGAACGCTTCCCCAAAAATTCTTTTTTTATATAATAAAAATTAATTTTTTTGTATTGTTTTGATTCGCTGATCTCAAAAATAATTTTTTAAAAATGAACAAACATTATTTTAATGCATTTCAACACGAAAAACACTTTGAAAAGTAACCACAACCACACTTCCAAACAAGCTAACTAATAATAACTGTAACAGTTCAGCCACTGTTTATGTGATCAGAATAATGATCCTCTGCACAAAGACATGTTATCCCTTAGTTTTAACAGTCACAGCGTTATTCATGAAAGCATTCATCAAAAGCAATGTGTGGAGGCTCCATTCCACTAACCTGGTTTATATTCCTCGTTTGGAATCCATGAGCCCGAGGACAGCAAAGTAACTTCTTATTCCACACAATCCATGCACAAATAATGTTACCTACACCAAGTTGATCCAAGTTAAGATGAGTTAAGATGTATACAATAAGCAAACATGTAAGAAGTAAACATACAGCAGGGAGAGAGAAAGAAAGATGTACCTTTTTCATTTCAATAAAGGGGCATAAGGAGCTGGGCATGGAGGCATGGTGTGATCAGGTAACTGGTTTATCAAATCAACTGTAGCCTGCAAGCATGCCTTCAGCATTTTCTTTTCCAATCTAACAAGCTGAGTAGCCACTCGCTTCTTGGGGTTCAAGTTAGGATCTGCCAACTAGTGCAGCAAAATTATTTTGGATTAAACCTCTATCACCAGCACACTAGACTATCAATGGGGTCGGTAAAGTCTTACCATCAACTCATCTTCACTTATGCTGGTACAATAGCCAGCAAGGCGCGTTCTAAAATAAACAGTAAGCTGATCTAACACTGCTTGTTCCATACAAGGGCTTACCTGTAACAGCTAAGCAATTTCAGAGTGAATCTTGGGAAGATAGGAACCATGTTTCATTTAACTAGAGAAAGTCCATACGAATTTCATTAAATATAGATCTCCAGAGTCATAGGTATAGGTAAAATCCATCACAATTTACCAGACCTTGCTCCATAATGCTCATATTGCAAGAATAAAAAAGAAAAAAAACTAAAAGACAAAGCTCTCCTCATGACATGGCAGCTAAGGTTAGCTCACGAAGCTTTGCCATACCCATACAAGTCCAACCATAAATCCTAAAAATGAGATAATTGCATTATTAGGACACTAACTTTACACCTTTTCACAATTTAATACACGAACTTCGATTTATTTTTATTTTTTGGGTATACCAACTTTTTCAAAAATTTCAATCAAATACTTCAGATCATCATCCGTCAATTCTTCAATTATTTGATGATATGTCATTTGTCCTTAAATCGTTGTTGGTACTCCAACTTTTGTTTTACATCAATCAAGTATAAGAACTTTAATATTTTTCATTTTGACACACCAACATTTTTTATTGTTCCAATAAAGTACTTCAGTCAATTTTTCATTTTCTAATGTGAGTTTTATTTAGTAAAAGAACCCTCTAAAATAAGATTATTTTAATAAATTAAATATTTTAAATTAAAATAAATGCTTGTAAAAAACTAAAATAAACTCTTTGGTAAATCATTTAAATAAAGAATAAAAACTATTTTATAATTAACTAACATTAAAAAATAAATTATTGATTTAATTAAAATATTTATAATTTTAACCAAATAAATGAATATCATATGATTGCAACATAAATGGAAAGTGGATGGAATCATGACAAAGAGAACACGTTAAAAAAAATTACCTAAGTAAAGGAACCTCGTCAATTAAAAAATGTACTTGATTGGAACAAAACAAAATGTTGGTGTATCAAAATGAAAAGGATTAAAGTTGTTGTACATGATTGACATAAAACGAAAGTTGGACATAAAACGAAAGTTGGAGTACCAATAACGATTTAAGAGAAAATGGCATGTCATCAAAATAACAGAAGAATTGATGGAAGGTGGACCAAATTACTTCATTGAAGTTTTTTAAAAAGTCGGTACACTCAAACAAAAAAAATTGAAGTTCATGTACTTAATTGAAAAAAAGTGTGAAGTTGGTATATTAATAGAGCAATTATCCCTCCTAAAAATCATTGATCTCTGCATAAAGCATGATTAGCATGGATTCCAAATTTTAGTAAAAATCAATTGACCAGAGCTTGAGAGTGATGAGAACAATATCGATGAATCCTGATTTCTTACCATAAAAAAAGAATAAACAAAAGAAAGAAAATGGGGATGCATTCACCACACTAAACATCCAAAAATAAATAAAATCACATATGATTTGAAAAAAAATGAACTTACTGGACAAACTGGACCTTGAGAAGAAATTACAGATTGCATTTCAGAAGGATCTGATACATATCCCAATCGCAAATAAGGAAGAATATCTGACACGGCTTCTTTTTCCTTTCCAGCGTATACCTGCAGCAGGGACAGATTAAAAGATCTGAAAGAAGAGACCTATACAATAACCTACGCAGGAAAATTTGTTTCATACTTGAAAAACTTGCACTGACAATTTCCCATTTCTTTGAGCAACCATTCTCTTGTCCTGATACTGAGGGTCCTCAGTGTTCAGTGCTGCCTGGATCATACAGTACATAATACATATCAATACAGATAACATCCAAACATATGAATATTTCAATACAGAAGGGGAAAATTAAGATCACCTCAACTGCTATTCGGTCATAAGGATTATCTTCATCAACAAAGCCATAGTTTAAAAGCAATTTTGAATTTGGCTGTGGCCCACACCTGAAAATGCAAATTTCAAATTTCTTAATGAAAAAAACCGAGTCCTGCAGAACAAAATGAAATTAAGGCCATCAAAGCAATTTACATACCATACAACAATGGGCTCCCCAGCCTTGTATGGTCGATCAACCACTAATTCAACAGCACCATCAACAGCAGTTAACATTGCCTTGCAGTTGCTACTGTATGCTAGCAAAGGTGGTCCAAGAGGAACCAAAGCAAATCTTCGAGCCAAACTGACTTTCTGAACATTTAAGAGCATCAATAGATCAATCAGATTGACTTATTCAAAAATAGCTATATCTAAAAACCACCACAATAGACATCCTAAGCTAGCATAGCAAAGAAATGCAGCAAATTAGCAGAACTCAGAAGAGCAACAAAATCAGAAATAAAAGCAACTTAAATGGCATATGCGGATTGCTTAACATTTACAATGAATACACTCCATGACAAAACAACTGCGCTCATGATTTTGAGGCAGCCACAGTCCACATGGCATCCATCAAATTCTGTATGAATCAAGCATAATGTATGGCACAGAGCTAAGATGAAATGGCCCGAGAAAGAGCAAGGTAGTAACAACAGAGAAGAAGATGCACAAAGGCTAATGTTCATGCCTTAGAAAGCAGCAATTGTAAGCTCAAAAGGAGTCCAAGATCACCCCATGATAATAGCCAAACTGACAGAAAAGAAGATGTGGAAGGATAGATAGAAAGAATTATTACTTGTGAAAAGGAAAATATTACTTACTGTGAAGAAAAAGATATGGAAAAACATGACAATAGAATAACCACTCACAAAAAGAACAAATTTATGTACCAATTGTATTGTATTACCTATTCTACTAATCATATGTTGTAGTAGGATGTTTTAAAAGTAAAACACATATTATGAGCCTTCATAATTGGTGTATACTTTACTCTGTACTATCAACCAATTCAAGCTGAACTAAGTCCCCCAACATGATAATACACGGGGGGGAAATGACACACATGTGTTATCGCTCTGCTAGCAGGGCAAATATACCTGTAAATGCACCACACAGGATTGAATGGCTACAAAAGCTTGTTTAAAAATCTCAAAGGGAAAGGCTTCAGTAGGTATATCATATGGATATTGCTGCAATATGGACATGGATATCAAAAGAATGTCAGAAGGTAACAATATTAAATCTCTTTGAAGAAAGTAGCAAGGACATATTGTAGAGAGCTTTCAAATTGGAAACAACAAAGGTATAACCTGAAACAGAGAACCAGCCATGAACCAAACAGTGTCTAGCTCCTCATATTCTCTTTTAATTCCATCTGCCCTGTCAAGAACTTCAGCCTACTTCACCAACATAAATCTAGTCTTAACCATGGAGCATAGCATCAATTTTATTTATAAAGGAGATCAATAAAATAATGTGCCAGAATTCAAATGATCACAAAGCATATATAGTACCTTAGTTGGGCTACCAGTCAGGTAAGCCAATTCAGCCTCAGACCATAAAAGTGGAGATTCCACAGCCAGCTGACCCCTACCTCGCTGACGATCAAGCTCCCTTATATATGGATACCAGAATGACTTCTTTCCTTGCTTCTTCTCATACATCAGGTATAAGGCCAAGCATGCCAATTCCGATAATTTGTTTGTGGTTAAGAGTTCCGCTATATGAAAGATCAAGCAGACAGAAAAAAAATATCTTACAATTGGTTCAAGGTAAGTTTTTCATGGAAGCTGAACACCTAAATTAGTCACACTGACATTTATCATGGTTTCACTTATAGCATGCTGAGGGGTTTCACTATCTAGTCAAGCAAAGAAACAGTTTACACAAACACATACATTCCCTACCTGTTTGCTAATACTCTCAAAACTGAATAAGATGGCATAGAAGAGGCAAATCCCTCCCCACCAACACTCCCATAAAGTTGACAGTGCAGATTCAAAGCATTACCAGAAACCGACTGCATGAACAAACATGATTCCAAACACAATATCTTTGTTGTTTTATGGAGTTTCTCCTATGATTGAGAATTGAAAGCTTAAAACAGCTTGCACAAAAAGACTTGCACCATTTGAAATAACGAATGAGGATAACTTCCGCATGCACTATGCATCAGAAAACTGTACGGATAAATGGTAACAAGTGCAAGAGCAGAATAGCAAGATTATAATCTATCTAGTATGAATGAAATTTACTATATCAACCCATTTTAACCTTTCTAAGTTCACAACACACTAATTGACTACATGAAATCAACAATGAACATTCACCACAGCTAAATCCCCAGCACAATACACAATCAAAAAAGTGCTGAAAACACTACACCTTACCAAGAGTCTCATTTCCCAAAACCCTCTCGAGTGTAACAACAAGCGAATTGGGCACCGAAACCGCCACATCACTGGCCTGCAAAAAGCTCAAACGCACACAACAATTAATAAAGAAAAAAAAACAAATTGATTTTCAAAAAAAAAATCACAAATTATAAAACCCTAAAAAGACCTGAAGATCCTCGCTAGCAGCAACATAATGAATAGGTCGAAGTTTCTTGTCATGAGAAGGTCTTTCTTTAAGCACAACTTTGCAAGGAGGCAATCCATTTTTATGCATCCACGACTTCAAATCCCCAAATTCGTCTTCTTCTTCTCCTCCTCTTTTGCTCACAACTTCACTAGTACGTTTCCCATCGACTAATGTTGCAAAGCACAAATTTCTCCGCCGCCGGTGAAATGAAACGGCGCGTTTAGGAAGATTGGAAAATGAAATTGAAACCCTAGAGAGAACAGTAAGAGAAGGTGAAATGCATTTGTTGTGTAAACAAGTGAATTCCATTTTCTTTTCTTTTAGGGTTTAGGATTGATTGCTGAGAGAAGCGAAAGATTGTGTGTTTGGAGATTTTCTTTCTTTTTTTCTTTTTTCTTTTTTGTGCAGTGGGGATAAGAGGATTACAAGAATTTGTTTTCTTTTGTCGATTTCATGAATTGGATTGGAGGGAAACAAAAATATACCTTTTGTTTTTTTGGGTGGGGTTGCGGTTGACGGAGCTTCACCACCACTACACCCAGGATAATGTATATTTTAGTACCTAATTTGTATCAACTTTTACAGTTAAGTATTCATTTTGAATTGAGACAGTAATATTCCGATGTCTAAACTTTGATTTGTTGCTATAGTTGAGTGCTTGCTTTTAATATTTTATGAGATTGATCATTGATGTGATAATTTTGAGTGCTCCCATTTAGGATATTGTTGGATGTTTGAATTCTTATGGAAGAACCTTGCATTGAGTGTCGTATTGTGGTGTAAAGTGTTTTTTAAAAATAATTTTTGCATGAAAATACATTAAAATAAATTTTTTTATATTTTTTTTTATTTTTGATATCAGCACTTCAAAATCATTGAAAGACATAAAAAATTAATTTGATACTTTTTCAAGCTAAATATATTTTTAAAATGCACTCAAACATAGTTTGAAACACAAAAAAAACAAGTGCCACATGTTAATTTTTAATAATATTAGGAATTATGACAGGTCTAGTAATATGATCTGAACTAGACAAATTCTCAATATAATTTTGGAAATAAAGTTTACATCAACAACAATTTTATGACATGACATGAACATGTGGCACATGTCAATTTTTAATGATGTTAGGAATATTAACTTACATAAAGGTGTAATAATGATAATAAAAATGTAGTGGTAGGGTTAATATTAAAAAAAAAAAGTAAGTAAAGGGATCTTTTAAACATAAAACATGTAAAGAGAAGCATAGAAGAATGAATCCAGTTTCATTCACCCCTATTATCTTGAATTTATATTTTAAATGAATTTGTATTTTAAAAGTCCTTTTATTACTTTAATCCCCATCCTCATATGTTTTGTTTTCTTTACTTGGTCATGTCTTTTTGTTTAATATACTTAGGTGATGTTTGATAGTATGGCTGCGTATGAGGTTTAAAGTGAGTAATAGGAATATGTGTTTGGTTAGATTAAAACCGAGTTTTATTTTGGTGGGACCCACTAAGAATTGAGGTTACACCCGAGGTTGAACAGAAGCAAGATACTTGAGCTTTGCAAACAGCTACTCACCTTATTTTTTAAGATCCACCGACAGAACACATTCTAATGAGAAAAAAAAGCTATTAGAATATCAAACTTCCCAAAACCTCAACAATTCATCTAAAAAATTAGAGCAAAAATACCTTGCAATCTTTTATTGATCGGTCAAATTCTTCATCTCTCTCATAAAAAAGTTGAGATCTTTTTGTCTCCTCCGACCATCTTCTCTCCTCTACTGTCAAAAATAATTTCCCTTCCTTTTTTCTACTCGATACGCTTCTACAATGTAATGATCTTGTAGATTTGTTTAAAAAGGTAATTTTTTTTCATTTTTTTATTGTTGTCACTGTGAACAGTTTTTTTGTCTTCTGTACTTGTCTTCCTCAAAATTAATACATGACCTAGCATCTTCTTGTTTTGTGTTGTAGAAAAAAAAAATAAAGTCCATTTTTTTTAATTGTTTCTCACAATTTTGTATTTATTGTTATGAATCTATTTTTAGATTTGTTGGTTTGGGAGGCACAAGAACAAGGAGATCTTGAAAACTTGTCTAGGAACAAAAAGAGAAGGTGATGTAAAATTGATTATGTGTTTCTTTTTTTACAAATATTTAACTAATTTCATGTTTTAATAATACATGAATTAAAGTTTGGGTGTTATGTATTATTCTTGTTTACAATATTGTGAACACATAGTGTTGTGAGGTAGGTTAATTAACCATTTGCATTACATGGTTTGCATGCCGATATGAAGAAAAAATTTTGGGTGTTGTGAAGTAGGTTAATTAACCATCTGCATTTCTAGGTCATTTGCATTTCTAGGTCTACAATACTACAAACTTTGTTGATTGTTCTTATTTACAAGATGTTATGTTAGACCCTTTTTTTATTTCATCATGTACTCTATTTTCAAAGATTTCAATTAAGTCTTTTGCTGACATCAGAAAAACTTAGAAGGGTTATGCAATGAGAGAGAGAAAGATAGGAGGGGGGGAGAGAGAGAGAGAGAGAGAGAGAGAGAGATGATCTTTCAAGATCTGTAAATGTTGGACAACAGACCTGTTATGGCCTGTTTGAGAGTGTGGTTGCGGTTGCTTTTCAAAGTGTTTTTCATTTCGAAATGCATCAAAATGATATTTTTTTCATTTTTTAAAAATTATTTTTAAGATCAGCATATATCAAAACGATCCAAAACATAAAAAAAATTAGTTTTTAGCAAAAACAAAAATTTTGAATTTTTTGGAAACGCGAATTGGCCCGCATTTACAAACGCTCTTGTAATTAGAAAAGCAAAGAAATAATTATTTGAGTTAAAATTTTACATAAACAAATACATACTCAATTATGGTTTTGTGCATGTGAATTGGCATAAATTAATATACAATAAGAAATTATTTTCTAAGTTCGTATACTGACCAAATTAATATACATAAATGTATACTCCATAAGGTTCTCTTCTTCCATAAGAAAATTGAGAGGAAACCTTGTAAATTCATCCTTTGAATCCAAAAAAAGTGAGAGTAAGTGAACTAAGAGTGCTTCAAGTAAGATCTAGGAAGAAAACTTTGAGAAAACTTGAGAATTTACTAGTAGGAAGAGAAGGGTTAGAAGAAGGAGAAGAAGAAAAGGGGTTGTTCTCAATCTCTTGACTCATTGTTTTGTAATAGAAGGTTACAAGCTCTCTTATTAAGTCACTTGAATTTGTTTGTGTTTTTCTTGAATAATTGAGATTTTAGAATACCTTAGTATAGGTTTAAGAAATTTGTTAAATAATGATAGGTAGAGGCATTTTGTGTTTATAGTGGCTGGAAATGATGGAAAAATGCATGGGAAATGAATTTATACTTGTTGAACTTAGAAATTAAAACTGAACAAGTTGTCTCTCAATTTCTCTACTAAGCTTTGGACCCTAATATGACAGAAATCGAGATACTTTTCTTCATGAAAGTTGTAGATATGGGTGTTACCTTTCAAATAAAAAAGACTTTGCTTGTAATGGAGTGACAAAACACTAAATATGGAAGAAAAAGCGAAGGTAGGTAAAAAACTGGGAATCAGCAAGACAAATTTTTAGGTTTCTGAAATTTGTGAATTTAGGCATGTAGATGGAAAAACTAGTATATTTATCTTCATGAAAGTTGTAGACATTGATGTTACCTTTCAAATGGAAATTGACCTTGCTTAAATTGGAGTGATAAAACACTAAATATGAAAGAAAAATCGAAGATAGGTCAAAAACTAGGAATCAGCAGGACAAATTTTTGGGTTTCTGAAATTTGTACATTTAGGCATGTATTGAAATTTAAATTAGTGTAACTATTGGTACAGGTGAAATTATGGGAAATAGACAAGAGTAGGGGACGACTAGCAGAGCACAGATTTCTAGTAGGTGTCTGACACTTAGATCTCTAATTTAAAGTCTTGTTTAATTCTTTAACTTATTCCCTAATAAGATGTAGTTTAAATTTTTATATTTATATGTAGTGCTTGAATGATGGTTGAACCAGTTCCTGGTTTGGGACTGACACCTGGTGAATGGGCTGATGATTGGATCCGTGTCCTGGTTTGGAACTGGTGCCCTGCGAATGGGCTGATGGTTGGACCAAGGTCTTGGTTTGGAACTGGTGCCCTGCGAACTAGTTAGTATTAAAGTAAGCCTCTCTGTACACAAGTAAAATCATTGACTTGTTAGTGAAAAATGCATATCTGACCTCACCCTCTCTAGCATAAAAATTGGATTGTTTCTTTAGTTTTTCCAAACAATTCTCATCACCCTTCCTGACTTTTTTCACTCCTCTTGTCTTACCTCCACTCTCGGCCATATTTGAGTGTTTTTGAGTAGTTGTTGAATGGTCTGAATTTTTTGGAGTGTTGGCCGAATGGGTTGTAGTGGTGTTTTAGGTATTGGTTGAATCTAATGGTCTTATTTCTCCTTATTCCTTACCTTGATTTTCTCCCTATAGCCTTATGCTCACATTCTAGCTTTATTTGATCATCATACATCTGTTTGGGTTAGGAGTGATTATTTTCGGTTCGGTTTTTACCTTAAAAAAACAACCAAACCGGTTTGTTTTTTTTAAAAAAAACCAAAATCGAACCGAAACCGAGTCAAACCGAATGATTTTGGTCCGGTCCGGTTCGGTTCTTGATTTCAAAAAACCAAGAAAACCTATACGCTCATATTTCTTCTCAAACTCGCCAGTAAGATGCCTTTTCACAAATGTTGTTTTCCCTACATTATGCAAACAACCAAAAACCAAAAATCAACACCACTAATTTCAATTAAAAAAATAAAAATAAAATCAACATCCCAAATCCAAAACTCTGCTATAAATCAAAACCCTAAATTTCTTGCAAAATAAACATTGTTTTTCCTATATTTTTCAAATACCCAAATGCCAAAAATCCAAACCCGATTTTTTAAAATCAAAATCCCAAATCTTCTTATACAGATAAATCTTATCTTCTCTGCATTTAAAAGAATACCCAGAAGCCTAGAAGCTGAAAAACAAAACCCATATTTTTATTATATAAAAAATATCAAAAAGAATGTTGACAAGATAAGCTAAATATCTTATCTTCTCTGCATTTAAGAGAATGTTGACAAGATTGAAGATGCATATATGATTGGCTGGTAGTTTTGGATCTCTGCTGGTTGTTTTGGATATTTGCCACTCTATGTTTCTAAGTCTAGGGTGAGGGAGAGGCAAGAGGGGGCTGCTGGTAGCTAGGGTTACTGGGGGGCAAATTATTTTTTCTATTTATAGTACCTTTTTTTGAACCGGTTCGGTTTGATTTGGGTTAACCGGTTTCTGCCTTACAAAACCGAAACCGAACTGAACTGAAATTTTTTTAAAATATTATAATCGGTTTTTTTCAGTTCGGTTTTTGCGGTTAATTTTTTTTTGGTTTTCTCGGTTTAATCGGTTTATCGGTTTTTTTATCACCCCTTGTTTGGATGTAAGAGGTACAAGAGTTATGGTTTTACCATCTTTTACAATGGTATACCTATTTTAACCCCATCATAAATTGCCATCCTATCATATTTGATGTGAATCAGCCCAACACCAAGCGTAATCATGCTAACGACACATTGGAGGTGCCAATTGGGCCAATCACAAGAGCTAGGGCAAAGAAGCTTAAAGAAGCATTGAATGGACTTGTTCAGAACATATGGAGCAAAATGGACCAAGAGGGGCTTGAGACATTTAAGGAGCATGAAGGACAACCTTTAATTCATCTAGTTCAGGTCCAAGAAGAGCCCAATTTGTGTGGAACAAGGGGTTGATGTGTCCGGCCCAATACCAGCCTTGTTAGGCTTGTTTTTTTTCCTAATGCTACAAGGTTCTCTAAAGGACTGAAAACGACTTATCAAAGAACAACTGTCTTCGTGGCGTCATCCTTATACTTCTCATTCGTGAATCAATATTCGTTGGGTGGGGGTCTCCGTTTCCAATAGTGTTGGTGCCTAGGTACAAGTTATCTTTGTGTCACACTCCTATCAAACCTGATTTACTTGGCTTTCCGGGAATTGGTGTTTTTGTGTGTGGGTTGCGTGACCATGTGATCACGAGGTTTGCATCAATATTGTCATGGTCTCCCTAACAAGATGTGGCTTTTTTTTTTATAAGGTAAGTATATTAACCAAAAAAATAGCAAAATACAATAAAGGGTATAAACCCAACAAGGGGCATCGACGGACAAACTCGCTTACCCTAAACAAAATATAGATGCGATAAAGGGTCTTAGGGCATTAGGTGTTGAGACACCCCTACTAGCTTAGTAACTCGGGTTGCAGATAATAAAATATAGATAGTGCAATGTTTGATTCCTTTAAGCTTTCTCCTCAACCCATGTAACAAGCATTAAGTCAATCGCTCCCAAGTCAGTTGACTTTAGGATATTAGGTGTTAAAACACCCCTTTGGGCTTAATTGCTTAGGTTAAGGAGGCTACAAAACCAAACTTACATGTTTGATTATGTCTTTATTTATACTAACTCTAGACTTAAATAAACCCTAATGAACCCCCCTTATGTGGACTTATATGAGGCCCATTTACAATTGACCCAAATAAGTAATAATAACCCAAAGACATAATAAAAATAATAATAATCTGAAAATTACTATCTTAAATATGCTAGAATCAGATTTGTCACTCTTAAGAAGTTCCAAATAGACTAGGAAATCTGATCTGAAGGTAGAATTAATTTTGAAGTCTTCTTTCTTTATTGTAACTATGATGAATAAGGAATCCTTGTAAGAAAAGGATTCTGAAACATATATGAATCCTTGCCACACTTGGAAATTATATTGTAGCCCATTAAAAATCCTTGTAGACCTAGGAGATTCCCAAAACAAGCTGTCATATCCTTGTAGGACAAGAATCCTAGCCAAATAGGAAGTCCACAAGTCGAAATGAAGTAAATAACAAAATTGGTACAACCTCTATTTACCAGTATTGTGATGTCTTCCTGAACTCCGATTGACTTGAAATTTTAACCCAAGATAGGACAACATGTCAAGAGACTCCATGTAAACTTGCAGCCTGATCCAACGGTCGGATTGAGAATTATGACAGTTGCTGTGAAACTGGATAGTTGTGCATTTTACGTTAGAATCCGCATCTGATTGTTTTTTTATTGCCCATATAGTATCATTCCCTCTCTCTTCAAGATGATTCGTCCTCTCTCTTTCGTCTATCATCATTGCGACATTGCTCCTTTCTTTTTGAAGCTTGCTGGGCTACTAATGCCGTTAACACATCAAGTTCTTGTTGCATCTCCCCTAGAATACGACATAGACTTTTGGTTTCTTTTTTGAGAACACCAATCTCTTCTTGTTCCATAATATCTCGTTAGAATACATGAAATCCTGATTGTACTGCTCCCTTTGCATTTTTTTTTATATTAGAACTTAAAACGAAAGCTAATGATAGTAAAGAAAGTAAGAAGACACTAAGGACTAAAAACTGACCCAAAATTACAAGGACTTTCAATTGATGAACGTAACAAACCCCTTTAGATCCAAAAAAAGGACCCTGAACCAAACGACTTCCAAATGGTCTGAAATTTGATATTTTGAGCGAATTCACGCCAAGAATCCAAAATATAAAGTTTGATTTAATTTCAAATTGATTTGATATATGGATGCGAAACTGACACGAATCAGCCCCTTTTTGGGAGTATGGTTGCGGTTGCTTTTGGAAGTGCTTTTCATTCTGAAATGCATCAAAATGATGTTTGTTCATTTTTTAAAAATTATTTTTGAGATCAG
>Ga0307517_10005619_pt1 | contig 18821 bp, 20 predicted proteins | sample 23_EM_MG_FD_194515 | JGI IMG/M metagenome (GOLD analysis project Ga0307517, IMG submission 194515) | Populus trichocarpa ectomycorrhiza microbial communities from riparian zone in the Pacific Northwest, United States - 23_EM | ecosystem: Host-associated > Plants > Roots > Unclassified | place... | reverse complement strand
GTCGATCGCAGGCAGCTTGAATTATCCCATCATCAAATGCCTCTGTTTGCATGGGGTGCCTCATGTCAAAATGACCGCCCATCTCTGTTGGGGCTCGAGCCCATCCTCATAGCCTTCACGCCGCACTATTTTCTCACATCTACCCCGAGTGCTGACGATGGACGCAAAGTCCCGGCGACCGAAGGACCGGGAGGGTGCCATCTCGGCGTTGAACGCAGCCATCGAAGCCATGAATGTCGCGGAGGGACTCTCAACTATCACGCCAACCAAGGATGTTTTTGGCTCCGTCGGCGTCACCCTCACAATGCTCAGAGTGGGTTCCTGCTGGTTTGTGTTGATCGATTACAAACTGAAATACGCCTAGGACTCGATGGTAGACGAGGTGGACTACGTCGAACTTGGGTTGGCCTGCGCCGACGTCTGCACCGCCCTGAACTGGGCGTTGAACGGGAGGTCGTTGAAAGATCTCAACAACTCTGTGTGTGAGGCAACCACCCAGTTGACAACGTGAGTTACAACGGCGGTGTACACTTTGAATACCTCGTTGATGTTCTGGGCTCCACCGCAGTACAATCGCGGAGATCCAGAGGAAGATCGTCAAGCGGGGTAAACGGAACGCAGTCTCCCGACTTATCCACGCAAAGAGCGACAAAGAGACGATCGCCACCTGGAGGTCGGACCTCGATAGGATCCTTTGTGTCTTCAACGTAAGTTCCACCATTACCGTGTGGCTATCACTAACTCCCTACCCCCAGACCGAGCTCGCGACAAACACTCGTGTAACTGTTTCTGACATTCACCATGGCGTCACGAACGCCCGCACCACCGTTTCTGGCATCCAGAACGATGCGGCGAGCACCAGCACCATTGTTTCCAATATCCATCGTAACGCGTTGGAAAGTTGTGGGGATACAGGTGGTCAGAATTTGACAGCAAGTTGGACTTGTACTCGTTTGCTACGGAACAACCACTTACCACCGCCTAGACTCATGCCAGGTCAGCGATCTCGGCTACAAGTGGGTCCAGTGCACCCGGAAAATCACCGCCTCCGCTACCGAGAAATACGAATGGAAGCGATACACGTTACGACGCCGTCATTTCCAAGGTTCACCGCGACGTTGCGGACACCTATAATGTGGTTTCCGACATTCACCGTAACATGTTGAAAATTCAGGAATGGACCGACGGGCAACATCGGCCAGTGAGTGACACTCGTACTCTGTCCATCATTGAATATTGAATAGCCACTCACCGTTGCCTAGACTCAAAGCAGGTCAGTGATCTGAACACCGACGGATTCGGTATCATATGTCCGAATCTAGCACGCTCGGGGAATCCCCACCCCCGCCGCCGAGGGTTTTCTTTGGACGCGACGAGTTGATCGAGAAGATAGTCGATCTCGCCAGGAACCTCACTCCAATTGCTCTCATCGGTGCTGGCGGAATTGGCAAGACCTCCGTCGCCCTGGCTGTCCTCCATCACGATCAGATCAAGCAGCGGTTTGGTGATGACCGTCGGTTCATCCGTTGCGATCAGTTCTCCGCCTCGCATGCCCATTTCCTCCGCCGACTCTCCGATGCCACAGGTGCAGGCATTGAAAACCCCAAGGACCTGACCCCCCTACGGCCATTCCTATCCTCAAAGGAGATGCTCATAGTCCTCGACAATGCGGAATCTATTCTCGATCCTCAGGGAACGGATGCTCCGGAGATCTACGCTGCGGTGGAGGAACTGGGTCGAATCAGCAATATCTGTGTTTGTATCACATCCCGTATCTCCACTACTCCCCCAGATTGCAAACATCTGGACATCCCCACCCTGTCGATGGGTGCCGCCCGTCGCACCTTCTATCGTATCTATGACAATGACGATCAACCAGATCTCATCAACAACAACCTCGAATCTCATCAACAACAACCTCGAACAACTCGACTTTCACCCACTCTCAGTCACCTTGCTGGCCACCGTCGCACGTCAAAACAAGTGGGACAATGATCGACTGGCTAGGGAGTGGGAGCAAGGCCAAACGGGTGTGCTTCGGACTGAACACAACAAGAGCCTCGCAGCCACGATCGAACTTTCCCTGGACTCCCCAATGTTCCAAGAACTTGACCCTGACGCGCGAGCCCTTCTCGGAGTCATCGCCTTCTTCCCTCAAGGTGTCGATGAGGACAACATCGGCTGGTTGTTTCCCACCATCTCCAACGGGGCGAGCACCTTTAACAAGTTCTGCATTCTTTCTCTAACTTATCGAAGCAATGGGTTCATCACGATGCTCGCACCACTGCGAGATTATCTTTCTCCCAAGGATCCAAAGTCATCTCCGCTCCTCTGCACAACCAAGGAATGTTACTTCACCCGGATGTCGGTCGACCATGATCCGGATAAGCCCGGGCCCGGAGAAGCGCGGTGGATCACCTCGGAGGATGTGAACGTCGAGCACCTGCTCGATATCTTCACATCCATCGACGCGAACTCAGTCGATGTTTGGGAGGCTTGCACCGGATTCACTTGGCACCTCGCTTGGCACAAAAGGCGGCCCACTGTGCTGAGGCCAAAGATTGAGGGGCTCGCAGACGACCATCCCTCAAAGCCGAAGTGCTTGTACCAACTCGCACAGTTGCTCGAAGCAGTTGGAAGTCCTGCAGAACGCAGACAGCTCCTTATTCACACGCTGAAACTCGAGAGAGAGCGGGGGAATGACCGTCGGGTTGCTCGAACGTTGAGGACCTTATCTGATGCAAATCGGCTAATGGGCCTCCGCAAAGAAGGGATACGACTGATACAGGAGGCATTGGAGATTTTCGAACGGCTCGGGGACACGGTGGAACAAGCGTGGTGTTTGAACTACCTCGCTTGGCTGTTGTTCAGCGAGAGACTGTTTAGCGCGGCGGAGGAAGCCGCATCCCGCTCGATCAAGTTGCTTCCGGAGAAAGGCGAAGAATTCCTGGTCTGCGAATCTCATCACGTTCTTGGCAGTGCATATTGTTTCAAGCGAAAGTGGAGGAAGGCCATTCACCATTTCGAGGTAGCCCTCGGAATTGCGTCTTCTTTAAACTTGAACCATTCCCTCTTTTGGCTCCATTTATCCCTGGCGGATCTGCTTTCCACGGAAGGCAAGTTCGACGACGCGCACGCTCACATCGGACGGGCCATGTCGTACGCGGCCGACATCCCGTACTACCAAGGTCGCGGGATGGAACACCAGGCTATGGTTTTCTACAAGCAGCACAGACTTGAAGAGGCAAGGCCCTGGGTTTTGCGTGCTCTCGACGTTTTTGAGAAGCTCGGGGCTGCCAAGAATCTCGAGAGCTGCCGAGAATTTTTCCAGTGGATCGAGGAAGAAATGAACAACCCGGTTGCCTTGTACTTCGACGGTGAGCTCCTCGAAATGGTGCTACTTCCTACGCCTACCGACTCCCTATCCTCTCAGGTGTCGGATGGCACAATCTCGCACGTTTGTTCAGATATACCATTCATTTCCGGCGCAACCTCTGGCGAACCTTGATTCAATACCACCTCCAGGGTTTCTGGGCAGATATCTTCCTCCTTTTCATCCTGTGCGCCGTTGTGTTCGACGTTGCAGCCATTGCTGTCTTGATATTTCAAGCCATTCTCTCCCATACTAGCTGTACCTGTACATCATTCTGTTTTTCTGTTGTCTCGCGCTGTTGAATCTGTCTCCTATGTTATATTCGTTTCACTTTCTATGTATGCCGTCGACTGTCGGTGTTGCTCGGTCTGCCAACGTGACGGTAACATCACCCCATACATGAAGGATGTAAGGATCCGGTCTGTGGGGGAGGGAGATGGGTGCCGGACGTCAATAGAGTATCAAAGTCAGGGATCTAGTTCTACTGTACGCCGCATTCACTGACGAGACCTTCAAGCTTCCTCATCGCTTTCGAGGCAGAGGGGGTGTGGTGTGTTGGCCATGGTTCCGTACGGGCGTCTCCGAAGCTTTGCTAATGACGCCGCCGACTGAAAAATGCGACCCTACCAGGAGACATGTCTTGAATCCCGCCTACTGGATGCATTCAAGGGGGACTGGAACTATCGCAAACCTTGAGATGCTCTCTCGCTACCCTTCTCACTTCCTCCTACGCGTCCTCGGGACCCTTCACGGATGCTCGCTCTCTTCGAATACTTCTTGGCTGAGGAAGCCCGTAGCAAAACGTTTACTACGGCCCAAGGCACCTATCACCACAACAGAATTCCGGCACTCAGGCCATACAACGAAGTTTCTAGTTTGAGACCTCTCGCCACGGACGGTCGAAAGCGCATCTATGGGGACGTTCGTAGGTTCTCAGGAGGAACGAAGGCCTCGAATCGATAGCCACATGGGAGTTGCGCGTATTATACCGCTTCAAATGAACCCCGAGTCGCGCACGACCTGTAGCCAGTTTCAGTCCCCAACCTCAAGCCCCTCACCATATCGGATTGCGTCGAAACGACGCTGTGTCTCGCATCTCGACGCTCCCCTCCTCTCGCCCCCTCCTGTCCTCTGTGTTTGGCATCTTTGGCTTCTGGTCTTCCTCGCCCGGCGACCCTAGCCTTTCTCTGAGGGTCATCGCCGACAGCCTGAAACCCTTCGTCGCCACTAGACTGGGATCATTTTGGAAAAGTGTGACCACGTTTGGCTTGCACCAGTTCATCAGTTCCTGTCGTTGTAGGTTACATTGATACCCAGAGGAGGCTAGCTATGAATGCGCGGTATTCTACACTATTTCGAAGCCACGAAACACAGACACGGCGAGGAGTACTACAAAAAGTAATTATCGGTCGTTCTTTTGTGCGAAAGGGCACCGCAGTTATGAAGGTTCATGTTTTACATCAGTATCAGTTCGTCCACAATCTTTCTCAACTCCCCAATCTGCCCTGGCAAGCACCGATACTCTCCCAGGATCCGGACAGTCTTCACACCATGACCCGCTTCTATTCGCTCCCTCAGAACCTCCGCTAACTCGTCGAGGGGGAAATAAGTATCCTTGGGAGTTATCCGTATTTCCGATAGCAAGGGGCAAGGAACCGATATGAAACGACCGGATATACCATAATTCGGTCGTATCATGGGGATCAGCGTGTCGGTCTCGCCCACCAGCCCAAGTGACTGCAAGTTATCGAGCTGCACGGTAGGGATATCTTCAAGGGGCGGGCAACCGCCAGACGCCTCCACGGTCAGCGCTAGTACCTGCCTGAGGGAAATCGGTCCGGTTGGTGAGAACCAGCGGTTGACGGTGGTATCGATAGTGCGAGACCTTGAGACCTCGCGGATACAGAGGGAGGCGGCCCCCTCATAGCGGAAACGACACAATCGGGAGCCGAGCTGGTAAGTGTATTCCAACGCCCTCGGCTCGAGGAGTAACGGAAGGTGAGTTTCGTGAGCAGGTAAGATGGTGGAAAGAGTGATCTGCTGGTGTTGAGGATTGCGGGTCACTTTGACCGTCAAGTCGTCGAGCTTTGGGGCGGTGAGGCAAGGTATCAAGCTGATCGACCCATCGGTGTCGGCCCAGTCGAGTTTGCGTAGGTTGCTGAGAGTCACCTGTCTCAGCGACTCGTAATTCCGTGTTCTTCGAACCCGAACGTGCATCTTGATTACCTCGAGCAGCGGAGACGACACGAAAAGGTCCAATATTTCTTCAATCACGACGTGTGCGTTTTCGGCGACCCAGTCAATGTGGGTCAGCTTCGGTAGGGGAAAGGTGAAGACCACGCTTGGAGAGACTGAGGAAAACGTGAGGCTCCGTAATAAGGGAGCGTGTCGTCCAAGGAAATCGGGAGGGACATAAATGGCACCACCACCGGTACCGGCACCCGTACCCCCCATAGAGTGGTACTGACGGGCGTGTGCTTTCATTGTCAGGGATTGAAGGTTCGGAGTTTGGTGGCACAACCGAGCAGCAATTGTTTTGATCTGGTCCTCTTCCGCATGGATGGATAAGGACTTCATCCTGGCAACCCAGGGGATAGCGCCTAAGAATGCGCCTTCGGGGCCAACGATATAGCTCCTCGTTTTCCCAACGATGACATCGATGAGTGCCGTCTTGGATCGTTCGAGGTAGAGGGACGCGCGGAAGCTGTCTTCGAAATCGACCTTGGTCCAGAGAGATGGAGTAGATGTGAGTATGATGCGCCATCGGGCGCAAACTTGGGTGGCCGCGACCAGATCCCTGTCGTTTTTGCGGAACTCGAGCACTTTCCCGAATATCTCGGGTGGAAGGCGATTGATGGGTCTCGATTCGTTCATGGCTGAGCGGATCGTGGTCAAGATCCGCACAACTTCTTGTCCGAGATCGAAAATCTGTGCTCTGTATGTCAGATTCGTTTCCACCAAACAGAGGCATTTGAGTGCTTCACGCACGCACCTTCTGCTTCGGCAGACAGAGCAGACCACTAGATTACTTATCAGTCCACGTTCGATGAAGCTTGAATGTGCATGATCTCATGCTCACCTTCCGAGCTCCCCGTTATCCTTGATCACCGCCTTTGCGAGCGCAGACACCAACTGTTCGATGTTCAAGTTGCTTCCTGGATATATAGTCATCGTGGGATGGGTTGAAGTGGGGAGCGCGGCGTCTGCCGGTTTATCAAAACCCTCAATACTACTATCGTGGCGCTCTGCCTCGGGGTCTGTAGGGCCTGTAGTGGGTGAGGAAGCGCCTAATCTGAGAGGTAGGGGGAAACCAGGTACTACGGAAGTTTCTGCAAGCACAAAGCCTAGATATACGTTTGTGGTGTTTCAACCACACCTTTGTCGGACTCAACTTCCGCGCCTTGTTCACTTTTCCACTTTTGTTCCTACACGGTTCTTGTTTTTCTTTTGTTACCACCCGATATAAGACATGGCCAGATTCTTCATCTGCTCAGTAATCGTTTCCCAGCTCCGCGCAATGAACCCGCTGTGCTCACTGCCTAGCTCCCAATAATTTGTTTCGCTCGCCACGCTGTTTTCTGGCTCAAAAATGTTGACAACATACCAGTACCAGTGATTGCATGGGTCAACACTGTGGTGCGTGATGTCAAAAATAAAGGGGGGTCAACGGCCATTCGACTGGCCTAAGGCCGTGCGTACAAGGTACAGATCGCCACTGGTTCCAAGTCTATGCCATGCAACAGCCACTCACTCCAACGGTCCAAATCCTCCGAGGCGTTGCACATGTGCTTACACGAAAAAGATGTGCAGAGTACAACGAAATATGGATTGGTGCTACATGTGGCCATGAGACATTTTGACAAAGTCCGGGATTTAATCTAGTATTAGCACATTCACGAACTTGATTAGCTCCGAATACTCTTCAATTGAGCACCCCTCATATTCTCCCATGACGCGGACAGTCTTCACCCCATAGCCCGCTTCTTTCCGCTCCCTCAGAACCTCCGCCAACACCTCAAATGGGGAACCGCCCCTGCGGATGGTCGTACGGAGCTCCAAAAGTGAGGGGAAAGGTACCGAGAGGGCCCTGCTGGTCGCATTTCTGTTTGGTTGTATGATGCGGAGCAACCTGTCCATTTCACCCACCAGTTCGAGGTTCTCTAAATTCTCAAACTGCTCGATCGGAATATCGCCAGGCGGTGGGTAGTCATCGGACCCCATTACAATTAACTGCTTGGTCCTCCCGAAAGAAATTGATATGTTGGATGAGAGCCAGCGGTTGGTGGGGGGCGCTGTGGGCGATAATTCCGGGCGTTCTTGAACCATGAGATGTCCGCTCGGATAGGTGAAAATACACGTTCGACCGTAGCTCCGACAAATGTATTTCAGTGCTGTAGGCGAAACGAGTAACGGGAATTGATCACGGTGAGGGGGTAAGATGGTGTAGAGAGTGGTGTGCGGGCTGTTTGTAGTGACGCGTATCGTTGAATCGTTGAGCTCTGGAGCGATGATGAAAGCAATCAAGCTAAATGGCCCTCTGTAGTTTACCCAAACGAGCCTGCGTAATTTGCTGAGAGTTATGGCCCCAGGTCGCTCAGGTCCCGTCATAGATTGAACCCGAAGGGCCAGGTCGATGACCTCAAGCAGCGGGGCTGACGTCAAAAGGGTCAACAGTTCTTCGACCGCGACCAATGGACTCGGGTTAGACCATTGGAGGTTGGTTAGATTTTGGAGTGGGAGGTTGATGACCGGGATTGGTGAGACTGAGAGGAGCGTGAGCTTTTGGAGGGAAGGCGCTTGTCGACCAAGGAACTCGCGGGGAATGTGAATATAGCTACCCATACGGTCAAAGGGTGCGTCGAATGTCAGCGATTGAAGGAGTGGGGCTGGGAGACATAACCGTCCAGCGATCGAGTTGGTTTGTTCTCGGTCTGCGTGGGTGTGTAAGGTATTGGTCCTACCGACCCAGGACATGTCGTCAGCGGAGAAGTCGAGTGCCGATCCCTCGACGGAGACGTGGAGAGGTGCGTTCTTTGACCGCTCGAGATAGGCAAGCGTTCGGTCGGGATCCCCGAATGTCACCTCGGTCCAAAGCAGTGGAGTCGATAAGAGTGTAGAACGCCATCGCTCACAGATGTGGGTCGCAGAAATCAGGTCCTGATCGTCGTGGCGGAATTCGAGTACCTTCGCCAGCAGCTCAGGCGGAAGACGATTTACTGCCACCGTTTGATTTCTTGCTGACCGGACTATGGCCAAGGTCCGCGCGACTTGTTGTTCAAGAGCGAAGACCTTCTCGGTGAATTCACATCTCGCGCAAAACCAGAGCGCATAAATTTCATACCTTCTTCGCGGGGAGTTCGAGCAGGGTTCTAGATTCCCAGTCAGTCGTGATTCAAGCACTTGGAGTGGAATAATTTACCTTCCAGGGCGCCCGTCGTCCGTGGCCACCGCCTTTTCGAGTGCAAAAACTAATTGCTCGATGCTGAGATCGCTCCCCGGGTGTATTGTCATGATGGGATAGAAAGGATGAACGGGGTGTGCCGATCCCTCGACCGGCCCCAAAGACCGGCCGCGGCACTCGGCCTCGAGGTCCCCCACAGAATTCAAAACCCCATTCCGGCCTCCAACATAAAGTCTCAAAAAGTGATAATCAGCCCACGCAACACCCCGCCGTCATCTTACCAAGCGAAAGCTCCAAATATATCGCCGGTGGGTGGCGGCGCTTGCCATGTATTCGCACGATTGCTACGCCAAGAGCAGAGGGTGGTGAGGCCGTTTTGTCCGAAGATTGGTGGATTGAGTGAAGTCTGCTGTGTACAATACCGGTGACAGTATAAGGAAGCATGACAGAATAAGATATAGCCCACGGAGTCAAGAAATGGTGTAGTAGTGCGTGATGTTTCCGGGCACCTTTTCCCCTACAGACACACTTTGTCGCTAACAGACTAAACGCACCTAATCCGACCGTGAGCTCCTTTCCACTGGAACAAGGGTACGACGTGTTCCCACAACACGGGTTGCATCAACAATGAAAGTTCTCCACCCCGTGTACTAGCGTTCTGAAGTTGGTTGTCGAGTTCGGATCCCAAAACCAAAGAGTCAATGTCAATGATCCCTGGTGTGTCCTGGGGCAATCGACCCACATACAGCGATCAGATTTCAGTTGAGATGTATTGGGAGTGGAAGGCACATTTCGGAGGTTGCTCGGATGGGTTGACCTCATCATGAAGGCAGGTCGTTCTCCGCATCCGTAGTAAGGACATTGGTATAGCGTACATATGCGCGAGTGCACATGCGCTGCGCAAAAGGAGAATACACGGGCGATGATTTATCCTTATCTAATAAACCTGAAAACCATGATTAGACCTGTCAAGAGGGGGACCTTGTCGGGACGTACCAAAAAATTACGTCGTCCGGCGTTTCATACTTACCCTTGGAATTCCTCGTCGTCATCGTCTTCTTCAGTCTGGTTGGTAGTGGTTAGATCCTGGTTGCGAGGGGTCGGAAGAAGTTGCCACTTACTGGTTCATCGAGAAGAAGCTCGGTGAGATTTTTTTCCTGTACTCGTTCGTTCATTTCAGACCTAGTGGCAATAGCCAAGGCGCAGGCTGACCTCTTCTTGGGGCTCGTCATCCTCGTCAACTTCCATCTCATCTTCGGTGTGTTCAGCTTCCGGCTCGTCCTCCTATGGCGGGAAGACGCGTGATTAATCGCGTTATCTCATCGCGACCGGGTCGCTTTTACCTCTTCATATTCGTCTACCTCGTCCACGTCCTTCATCGAGACCTCAGACTCGGACTTTGTGCGTTCCATGGCAGACATGATGGATAATGAAGGAGTCGTGGGTGAGTCTGAGAAGGGCGCGATGGCCAGTATTAATACCACGGTGGGTTTCTGATGGAGATACGGGTCAGAGACACCTCGCGCACCGTCGATGGGTGGAGAGAAAATAAAGGAAAAAATGAGATTAAAGAAATTCGGGATGGGGGTGGCCGGAGAATTCGCCAAGAACGGGACGCGCTTTGCTTCCGGGGGTTGGAATGGCGCCCAGGCTGCGGGTGCCATTGCTCGGGCGCAAAATTGGAGCATGTGCTGATCTCCACCATACCCGGCCACCGACGACGACATTTACGAACGAAAAGGACGACGACGAGCGTTGGATACCCGCTTGATAACCTCGTTTCTCTCTCATAATTTCCGAATTCCTCTCGACGACCCCCGCCTGCGGGACCCCACGAGTGTAGGCACCCCGCATCCCGACAGGGCATTTTCGCACCAGAAATTCCGACCATTCAGAAATCATCTCACGAGATAGCCGGCAGCGTTTCATTTCGGACGGGCAGATATAAAAGCGGAGGAGAGAAATAGAGATGGCGCCCAGTTTTTTCGCAAAGTTGACAAGACCTGGAAATAGCACGAATGCATCTTCCGGCGAGTCCTCCCCTCGACCAAGTCATTCCCGAAATCCATCCGTGCAGAAGAAACCTGTCCCCGCTCAGATTCGGGTGACTCCCGCCGTCGATCTTTCGCCGACGACCGTACCCGACGACGTCCCTTCCGATGGCGGTTCAAGCCTAAACGTCACTGTGATACCTCCATCCCCCTCTGTCTCCTTCCCTTCTGAGCTCAAGAACGAGGGTGGCTCGCCAGATTTAAGAAAGAAGAAGACTCTCCTCCCAATGCCCCCCCGCCCCGGACAGCCAGCCACTCCCACAGATGGCGAACTGACTCCCATGCCCAACCGCAGCGACACCTTCATACGCCACGCCCGATCCACCGGCAGTCTCAGGGCAGACGCGCAGTTCGGCATCCTCGACGATTCAGACAGCAAGACCGCGACTCACAACCGTTATGCAACATTCGCCTCTCCACAGCCCTCCAACACCCTTTCGAAGCGTGGCAGCAATCGTTCATTAAAAGTAGAAACACCAAAGGACAAACCCATCACCTCTCCCCCCACCTCTCCCCTAGTTGAATCACCCACCTCCACCGTCCCGGCGATCACCAAGAGTTTCACCACAAACAACATCCCCGCAAATACCACCAACACCTTCCTCTCCCCAAATCAGAAGGACTCCGACGCAGCTTCTATCCGTTCCGTCAGCAGCTCCCGTTCGAGGACTTTCTTTGGTGGCGGAACTTTTGAGTCCATTAAGAAAACCCGCTCCAAGTCTCCGAAAAGGAAACCGACGGGTTTAGCCTCAGCCATTGCGATCTCTGGGCTTGCCGTGGCAATGTCTCCTCAAAACCAACTAGCCGAACAACTCAAAGAGTCCGCTTTCGAGAAGGGCCATGCTCGGAACAGGTCTGCTTCATCCATAACCCGACCTGACAAGCTACTACCCTCCCTCGAACTTCCTGGAAATGCTTCCGGCAATCGCTCCAGGGCCCCTTCCTTCGCTCAAGCCAGTGACTACTCGGACAACGAAGACACCGATGACGAGTCTTCCGACGATGTGGACGACGTTACAGCAGACCTCATGCCTGTCACCGGCTTCGCCGTAGCTAGCAGTAAACGCAACGTTGACTTCCACGAGCTGTTCGCAGACATCCCTGAGGGTGACTACCTGATTGAAGGTGCGCCGCATCAACGTTTCATCAACATGGAGCGATGATCCTAAAGTCGTGCCATGTGCCCCCTAGATTATGGCTGCGCATTGCAGCGGGACATTCTCATCCAGGGACGACTCTACATTTCTGAGAACCACGTGTGCTTCCACGCCAACATCTTTGGTTGGGTCACAGACGTGAGTTTGTCTCCTGTATCTGTCATGACGTCATCCTGATCGTGACCCTTTGTCTGATCGTGACTGACACCCGCTCATGTCAACGTGCGCCCATGGACCGTAGTTGGCTATTCCCATGCACGAGATCATAACGTTGGAAAAGAAGATGACGGCATTCGTGATCCCGAACGCCATCTTGATCACAACAAAGAACAACAAATACACGTTCGCTTCCTTCTTGTCCAGAGACAACACATACGACGTCATTCACAACAGCTGGCGGATGTCTGGTGCGGATATATCTGGCAACGGAGACCGAAGCGCGCGAACTTCCTTCGATTCCGCTGAATCTGGTAGGACCGGCATGGACGCCATCAGGGTGAATGGTGTGGATAGTAGTGGGCCTGTTGGTGGGAGCAAAGGCCCGGCGAAGGCACCAAAGGTGACGAAGTGTCAGTGTGGGAAGGACAACAGTCATTACAGCGAGGTCGCGATGGAAGCCGTGCTCCCTGGCACACCAGAGAAGATTCATAATCTGATGTTCGCGAGTGGTTTCATGAAGGATTTCATGAGGGAAGAGCAGAAGCTTTTGGGTGCGTACCCTCAGGCATCTCAATCTATGGAGTGTAGAATGGGGGCGCATTTGACATCGATATCGAAGTGTTACTAATCTCAACCTTATTTATATCCCAGATCTCCAGATTTCGGATTGGGCGCCCTCAGCCAACAGCTGCGGAAACCCCAAGTTACTCACTCGCAATATGTCCTACATCAAGCCTTTAAACGCCTCCATTGGACCTCGACAGACGAAATGCGAGCTCAGCGACGAGATCGTGAATTGTGATTTCGATGACTACGTTTCGACCATGACTACGACGCGGACGCCGGATGTGCCGAGCGGAAACGTGTTTTCGGTCAAGACGAGGACGTGTATCATGTGGGCGAGTAACGTATCAAGCAGAGTGGTCGTTACGACACAAGTTGAATGGACCGGCCGGAGTTTCATCAGGGGTAGGTTTCCGGGTTACAGCGAAGTTATAGTTCGGCGGCTAAAACCTATTGAATAGGAATCATCGAAAAGAGTTGTATCGATGGCCAAAAGACCTATCACGTCGATCTTGACAAAGCTATTCGTGGCTACGTCCAAAACCATCTCTCCGAGTTTGTTCCGGAAGGCATCACAGAAGCCGAGGCTGTCGTAACCCAAGCCGCCACCATAGTCACTCCGGAACCCGTACCCTCACAATTGACCCCATCGGAGGCTATGAAAGAGAGGAACTTGGCACGCAACCAACGTGGTCTGCAATGGGCTTACGACACCTTTGAAGGGGCGTTCGATGTGGCGAAGAAGTCCGTCGAGACCGCGTTCGAGCTCATCGGAGACGCATTGGATTCGTATTCTTCCCTTTCGTGGTCGCATATCGTCATATTCCTTTTGGTCATTACCAACATTTGGACAATTTGGAGGAGCAACGGGGGGGACGAAGCGAAGAGAAGGAAGGAGATGTTGAGAAGTGAGGAGAGAGAGAGGTGGGTGAAGGAGGCAGTTACGACGCTTTGGGAGGAGCTTGCGAAGAACGGAGGGTTGAGTCCGCATCCTGGGTATGCCGCCCCGCCGCCTCTGCAACCCTCGCATCCGGAAGAAACCGGGGGAAGGCCCGGGTCCTGGAGAGACGACGTAGAGGACATCTCGAGGGTGTTGGACGAGCTGCAAACGAGGCTGGATGGTCTGAGAGCGTCCCTAAAAGAAGCACAGGGGCAAGCACAGTCTCAGGATCAACCTCAGGGATCGCTGAGCGATCTAGACTAGATGAGAATTCTCAATTCCTTTTTGATCGGTCTGTAAGAGTACATACGCTTTTCTTGTCGACGTCGTTTGCTCCCGCTCTTTGTGGTGTTTCTTTTTTTTCCTGCGGTGATATACCAGTCTCCTGAGCTTGCTTCTTGGGTCCACTCTAGTGACACCACCCACTTTCATTCCTACCCGGACTCACCTTCACCTCCCCCTCTCGCTGTCGCTGTCTCTGGCGTTTTTTTTTCCTTCACCCCGACCTGCTATCTTGGCTTTGCTCAGCACCATACACATTCCTTTTTCCCACTTGTCGCTTTCCTCATGACCATACCTCTTACATGATTTCGGTCCTGCTTTTTACCTTTTTTTGTACTCGTAGTCTCTCCCGCCTGTAAAAACGAAAGATCCTAAGAGTAACTGATGTGTGTGGGTTACACGAACGTGGAATTATTTAAGACACGACACGCTGAGTATCGGTAACGGATCGATGATGGTTTAAACGCTTGCTGCAGCAGCAGTTGGATATGCCATATTTTACATAGAAGGATATGTAGTTACATGAACGTTAACGTGGTACAACAGGAGGGTGGCTTAAATACATGTACGGATTACTAGAGATGTAAACCTCAACCTGGAGGCAAGGAATTAGGTCACCGAGTCCGAGGCGACAAGAAACATTTCCCAAGATTACAAAAAAAAAACTGTCCCATGGGGAAGAATTGTGGAGATTCCGTGCTGAAGATCAATCCGCAGAACCCCCCCCCCCCTCTCTAAATCAACTGCAGCTGCCTTTGAACGGCCGACAGTGTAAACATATAAAGTTCCTCGCGGACCACGTTCCACTTCATATTGTTATTCTCTGTTGCTCCTACCAAGGTGACTTTCGGGAAGATCATGGACATGGCCAACGCGATCATAGTAAGGGATTGAGGGTCGTTCGGGAGAGGGGTATCGCCCACTTCCAACATGGCAACGTTCCAGTTGGGTATCGTGCAGAGGTCAGGCACGAATGTTCTGATGTTGAAATGGATGATGAGCAGGACGAGGTTCGGACAGTTCTTGGCGAGTATATCGAACGTTTTGTACCCGATATCTGTAGTTAAACCGCCCAAGGCACAAGGTGAACCTCCAAAGTTCAGCTCCCTCAGCCGAGGCATCCACCTGGATAATTCGACGACGTGATTGTGACCGAAGCTGAAGCGGCAAACCGACCTGCAGGGAATCTCCAGGTAAAGCTCTTGCATGTTGACGAAAGAACTGAGGATCGTAACGAACTCCCAGGTAGGGGGTTCCTCATCGAGGGGGAGCACCCAGGAGAATTCTCGCATGCTGTCGTAAAGCCCGCTGTCCTCGAAGAATTCGGCTAGCGTGGCCTGATCATCCTCCGATGAAGGGTAGGGGCTGGTCAGGGTGAATTGTCTGATCTTGGATTCGTTGAGGGTGCCAAGCAGGTCAATGATGTCGAGTGGCTCGTGGAGGGTGAAGCGCAGGTACTCGAGGGAGGGTAGGATATCCCATGGTGCGGGATCAGGGATCTGGGGAATGTGCATCTCCAACACTTGTAGTGCTGGAAGCTGTAGGATGTCGTTAACGAGCGGGGCAGACGGATCCTGGGGAGGGTAGAACAGCCTGAGGGTGAGAGAATTGTTGTACACGATCTGTCGTATGGTATCTTGGATTTCTTTGTTCTCTCTTGTTTCCGAGTCGAAGAGACGAAGATCCTCCAGGTTCATGCAACGTGATTCCACGAGACCCAGGACCTCCTGAAACTCCTCGTCTTCTGCTCTTTCAAAGTTGATCTTTAGGTAGCGGACGTCAAGGGTCAAGAAGTGTTTCAGGAACTGTAGGTGTTCTGGAGGTGTTATCCAGTAGAGTGTCTTGACTTTGGGCCACATTGAGAGCCAGTCGAACGGTTCGTGTGGGTCTATTAGGGTTTTAAACGTTTGGGGATTTATCCTCATTTCGGCATAAACGTGCAAGTCTATGACTCTGGTTGTGTATTGCCTGAGCCGCGCGAGCTCGCTGGAGGTTATAGGCCGGTTGAGGGACTAGAAAAGGTCGTTCGGCGTCAGTGTTCGTTCGGGGCGCGTGAAAGAAGTGGGACCGCACGAAAGAGGGCCAGAAATACGACCACGAATCCGGCGGAAGTGTCTTCAGAACGTTGATAAAGTCTACTGTGTCACAACCCCATAACACGTCGAGGGAAATCCCTTCCAGAGATTTGCAGGTCCGGGCCAAAGCTGCCAAAGTGGCGAGACCTCTGTTGGATCCGGCTATGGTTTCGCAAATGATCTTGAAGAGTTCGTTCACAAGAAATACGAGATGCATGACGGCAGGTATTCGTGGCTCGTAAGATTAGAGCCCCTGTCTCGTAGTGGTATGAGTATGGTGTCGTGGAGGGGGGGGGGCTTGTGGTTGATCGATGTTGGCGTGTCGAAGATGAGGAAATTGTGAAAGAAAAGTCGAGTTTTAAGTGGCGTTGAAACGCGTAAACGGTGAATGAACTTCATACGAGAGCGTGTTCCGTGGCTTAGAGTTGACAATGACCAAGAACAAGAAACTGTGTTTTACAGGCAGCCGACCTTGATCACGGCTCCGGATTTGAACCCGCTCGCCACGGGATCTGGTCCACGCCAGATGAGATCGCTTCTGCCCACCAAGTTGCACGCAGAATAAAGACCGTGGCGCAGTCGACAAATCGACGGTATTCACCCAGAACAAACCAGCAGAAAATTTGCCTGAGGAGCCAGACCCATCCGTCATGAAACTAACGGCCAAGCTCGCGGCCGCTCAGCTTCTATGAGCCTCGGGCATGGTGTTTACTTGGCTGCGTCTACGCGCGGGGGGACCATTTCCAGATCCTTAGCAAACGAACCGACGGATCCCTGAGGTCGTATGATGGGAGGGAGAAAATGCTCAGGCTTTGTGGGTCCCTCATCGTGCGACTGAGGTTCACTGTGAACTCCGGCAAGTCCGTCCTTTCCCTTAACGTCGACCTCGCAGTGAGCGCAAGTCTAGATGGTCGGTGGTGCGTATTTTCCCGACCCAAGAACGTTAACTTTTTTACTCCTGGCACAGGGGGGTTGTTGGGTAGCCTGCGATGACTCTTCTCAGCGAGCGACACATGTTCAATCACGCCCAAGCATCGTCAAAACCTTCTCTAACCGAATGGCAAAAGCTCCCTCAAGAACTCGTGGACGAAATTATAACCTACCTCGAGGACGACTTCCCGTCTCTCGTGTCCCGTTCCGGACCGTGTAAAGCACTCTTCTGCTCTACCCACCCCCTCATTCATCACACCCTCTGCCTCAACACCAGGTACTCAATCGACAGACACTACTCTAACCCGCTTAAACGAGCCCAACTCGATAACCTCCGGTTGGCAAAACGAGCTCAGGTCTTGCGATACATCACTCGACTTGACATTCAATTGGGCGACGATTTAGTTCCAGAAAAGTTTTGACCTCACCTCGATACTTCCGTGCCATGCGAGGAATAACATTTCTCGAGATGCATCTGCTAGACGTCTCAGGTTTCTTCCCAGCTTTCGCCGGGTGCTTCGGCCATATTGTACTAACTCTTACCGGTGCGAGGGATCCCATTGGAGGCTTTTCCATTTCATTTACCGGTTCCCCTGTTGCAGGGCTTGGATTTAGTGCAGTTTTCGTCATCAAGGCACAAACCGTCTCAACCGTACACCCCACCAAAATTAAAGATACCTCCGCCGTTGAGCGGTACTCTGAGGTTCTGGGTCACCTATCCATCGATTGAGTTCATCCAATCCCTCGTGGACATCCCAGGCGGCATCCACTTCCTTTCGAAATGGGAGATACCAGAAAGATCCCGTCACAAACGGTAATCGGTGCATGTTTAAACACCGTCGAATCAATCCCCTTCTGGACCAGTTGTCGTGAGTGTTTACAATCCTGTGCTACTCCCTACACCTGAATTTAATTCCCACATAAACGGAAGTCGTACGAAACCTCCGTGGTGCGCTGCCCTCAACGGGCTCAGGATCGCCCTGGCGGGCGGAATTGATACGTGCCACGGGCTACAAACCTACTTATCCAGGAGCCCATCGGAGAAAACCTGTGTTTGCGTGGGAGTCGACATGGTGAATTTCAACGGTGAGTCTGACGCGAGGTATTCAGGTTTGCATTCGTCGATTCGCCCAATACCTTTCCGGAGTTGACGATGTGTGGACAAGTGGAATGAATACCAGTCGTCTCTCCATGCAATTCGGCGCTCGATTTTACCAGTTCTGACTCTGGCCAGCCTCACGTCAAGTCGCGCATGGACGCGGACCGTCCCCAACCCCCAATTTGTCGGAAATGCCAAAGATTGCGGTGGTTTGTCGGCCATAAGATACCATGGACGGTTGGAGGAGAGTCACCGACGGTATTGAGCCCCGATCAAAGGCTCGAGATCCAATTCCATGAAGTCTGAACATCGCACACGTTTTTATGTTTGGGAGCGTTTACAACCCGTTATAACTTGTTGCAACTCTCCTGGGTGGCGCTTAAAGCTGGGTTATGTAACGCGATACAACCCGTTGTAATCCTCCACGGAAGTGGCATGGTGTTACAATTGTTCGCCGGACTTTCCACGGTTTGCTGACTGTCGATGGCATACATAGAGAGCAAAACAAGTACAACATGGGACAAGAAAAAAACACTGAATGATGCATGGGTGCAGGAGGTCAGCCTGTATGGGAGATAATGGGCCGAAGCGGTGACGATTGTCACGTTGTAGACGACTGCAAACAGGGTAACGAGGAGGATATCCGCCCAGAAACCCCGGAGGTGGTATTCAACCATGGTTTACCGAAGGCCATGTCTGATGTGCCTGATTGACCTTGCGAGACGATACCTGAGAGGATAGAGAGTCGGTAGGCGTAGGAAGTAGCACAATTTCGAGGGCTCACCATCAA
>Ga0307517_10005618_pt1 | contig 18822 bp, 8 predicted proteins | sample 23_EM_MG_FD_194515 | JGI IMG/M metagenome (GOLD analysis project Ga0307517, IMG submission 194515) | Populus trichocarpa ectomycorrhiza microbial communities from riparian zone in the Pacific Northwest, United States - 23_EM | ecosystem: Host-associated > Plants > Roots > Unclassified | place... | reverse complement strand
AAGGTAATTTTTTATAACTAGAGCTAGTTATTTTTGTACTTTATACCGCCTTTTTTCCTTTAGTTTTTTATATTACTAATCTAATTTACATACATATTTGGACTAGTCTAGTTTTTAGTAAAACCTTGTTTTTTTATATTTTATACTATATAATATAAAAGTGAATAAAACTTTTAACAAAACATACTTAATATTTTTAAGTAGACTAATTTGATGTATAGCTGCTATAATAAATTATAACTACAAAGTATTTTTTATATCTTTATTAATAATTATTATTAAAAGATATAAGTACAAAATTAATACTAGTTTAACTTGGCCATAGTACTTTAAACTAAATATAAATTTAGTGTTAATTTATAGTATATAGTTTAAACTTTTTTACATTAATATGAATAGTTTGTTTTTTTTTTTCGATCATACCACTAGTGGATTTAATGTAGAAGGTTTAGATATAATTTCTCTATTTGCTGTATTAAGTGGTATATCCATTATTATTGTAAAGAACCCTATTGCTTCTGTATTATTTTTAATCGGTCTATTTGTATGTATTGCTGTGTATCTTAGTATGATAGGTTTAAATTTTATAGGTTTATCTTATTTACTTGTTTACGTAGGAGCAGTCTCTATATTATTTCTTTTTATTTTAATGTTGATAAATATAAGAGTTAGTGAATTAATTAGCAATACGAACATTAGTGTTATTTTAGCTGTAATTACTAGTATTTCGTTTAATTACCCTATTAACCATATACTACCCTATAGCATTGTTAATTTTAGTAGTACTTCATGATTAGGAGGAGATACAATATATATTTATTTATCATCTTTTATTAACTCCTTATTTAGTTCATTAATACTGTATGGAAAAGAACTACATAAAACAGAAGTTTACTATGTAACTAGCAATATATGAGATGGTAATTTATCAGAAGTTAGTCATATTACAAGTATAGGTAATATCATGTACACTAGTTTCAGTATGTGATTGATATTAACTTCTATTATTTTATTATTAGCAATGGTAGGTGCGATTGTTATAACTATTAAACCCAAGAATTAAAGCAAGCCCTTAAGATATTATTAAGATATTATTAAGATATTATTAAGATATTATTAATGTATTATATTATCTTATTTCCAAAGTTGAAGAGCTTATCCTATGTACATAATAAACAAGGGTATTCTTTTTAACAAAGAGCGTAGTTTAATGGTAAAACTTGAAGCTTCAGACTTTACTTTCTCAGTTCAAATCTGAGTGCTCTTGAATTTTTAAAATTACTTTTCTTTAAGCAAATATTATATACATGTATATAATATTGTTTATAGTTAATTAAATTGTAAACAATAATATAAGATAAACAAAGAATAAAGGGAAAATATACTAATTAAATAGCTTATTTTTGTCGCTTATAAGTAATTTTATTTAAAATCATTATTGTAGATTCCTTAGCTTAATTGGTAAAGCGTACTTTTGATAAAGGTATGAGTGTAGGTTCAAATCCTACAGGAATCACATATATACATTGCTTATATTTTAAAGAGAATATAAAAAAAAATGCTTTACCTTATAAATTTATATTAATTAACAGCTGTAGATTAAATCTAAACCAAAATTAAAGTTTATCTATATCTTGTTTATACAATTTATTTAAAGTAGTTTTCTCTTAAAATATCCTAATATGTTTTTTAATAAAGAGAATTGACTGAGTGGTTGATAGTGATTAATTTGAGCTTAATTTAGTCTAATAAACTACATGGGTTCGAATCCCATATTCTCTGTTACATTTAGAGTAATTTTAGTTATATAACTATGGGTAGATACTTATTTAAAAATTAGCCAAATTTTGGCTAATTTTTAAAGTAAAATATAGCTAATACATACATGTATAACAGGTTAAAATCTAATGGTTGGATGCTTCTTTTGGGTAGAAGACTTTTTTGGTTCGAATCCAAATAACCTGATAAAAACAATAAACTAGTTAATAAATTATTATATTTGAATCATAATAATTTGAGATACATATGTAAGTTAACTTTGTGCTTTTTATGTGTATAATGCGCATTATAGTAATGCGACGGATATCAATTTAATATTTTTACATTAAATATAAGTTTACTAATTTAAGTATTTTATTTTAGTGTAAAAAAGTATATAAAGAAACTATTAGGGATACCTTGCTATATATTAAAGAGAGTTAATTTTAATTTGGCTGTTTTACTTATGGTACATATATTTTTTTCGCGGTAAATAATGATTGTTATTTATCGGCTATATGTGCTATATGTAAAAGATATTATTTAACGGGTAATAAATAATATTAGATTATTTAAACTATTTAATCTGATTATTTCAATCAGAATATTAGTTATAATGCTCACTATAACCAAAAAAAAAGCGAGAGAAAACTAGCTTTTTTTTCTTTTACATTATTAATTTAATGTGAAATTGGTTTATAGCGATATGTCTCTGTTCATGTACTCTTAGAGAAATTCAATAATAAACGAAGTGAACTGAAATATCTTAGTAACTTTAGGAAAATAAATCAAACGAGATTCTATTATTAATGAGAATTAAAGTAGAATAAGCCTACTCCCACCGTGGAGATTAATAAGTAAAATGGGTAAAACCTGTTTGAATTTAAAGGGGAACCTTCCTCTAAGGCTAAATATAATATATAAGCGACAGCGTATAGTACTGTGAAGGAAAGGTTTGAAATAGTAGTTTTATAAGCAGCTCGAGTATAAGTTTAATTACAAATAAGAGCGTACCTTTGGCATAATGGGTCAGCGAGTTAATGTTAGATGCGAGCAGGAATGCCCAGATAAACCAATTATGAAATAATGATTTAGTATCTAAAATTAGACCCGAAGCCTAGTGATCTTACTACAGTCAGGGTTATAAAAGCCCGAACGGTTTATCGTTGTAAAGATATCCGAAGAACTGTGGTAAGTTAGTGAAAGACAATACTGACTAGGATAGCTGGTTTTCTGCGAAACCTATATAAGTAGGTAATTCAAGTTACATCTTAGCAGGTACAGAACTGTGATCTCAGGCAATTTTTATTTATTTTTTTGTTATTGTTCATTGTTATTTAACAATGAATAGACAAATAATAGTTAATTTTGCATATATCGGGGAACCGTGAAGGTTTTATCGGTGAGTATTCGCACTCGGAAGGGCAAAGATGAATCTTGAATAATCGGACATAGTACGATAAGGTTGTATGTCTAAAGGGAAACAGCCCAGAACAAGAGTTAAGGTTCCAAAATTATTGTTAAGTGAAATTAAGGAAGTTTATATCTTATACGACTAGGAAATAGGCTTAGAAGCGGTCACTTTTTAAAGATCTCGTAACAGAGCACTAGTTAATTATATTATTACTTATCTCATAGAGTTATAGTAATATTATGTTTTTTACTTTGATAATAGCACCGAAAATTTAACGGATCTAAACAATATACCGACACCTTGTCCATCTTTTAAATTAATTTTTTTTTTATTATATCAGATGGGGTAGCAGAACGTTGGGTAACTAAATTATTCTTTTTAAGTATAATTATAACAGATCCCAAGTGAGAATGCTGACATGAGTAACGAAAAAGCATAAGCATTATGCTCGCCTAAAGCTTATGGATTTTATAAAGTAACGGCCTCTAAGTTTATACCAACCTAAAGGATTAAACGATGAGTGAACCTACCTTACTAGTTACAACCTTGTTCTGTAAAGACAATACTTCTTTTTATATTATATTAATACGACATTTTAAACAAGATGGTAAAATATAATAAATTCATTAAATTGATTTAAAAGGAGTACAGTGAAAAGGGTTCTGGAAAAACAGTAGGGGCCTATAGACCTTCCCTTTTTTTATAAACTAAAGAGTTGATGTTAATCACAATAAAAAAGATAGGATTCGTCACTATAATAAACTAAAAAGATGATAAGTGATTCTATGGGCTAAGTACCGTACCTAAAAACTACCACAAGTAAGCTAGTAGAGAATACGAAGGCGTTTGAGTGAACAATCATTAAGGAACTCGGCAAACTAGCTACCGTAACTTCGGGATAAGGAGAGCCATTCCTCCTGTTAAGCGTGTGCAAAGCATGCGACAGGTAAAGAATAGGAAGCATGGAATAGTGTTGTACGACTGTTTAATTAAAACAAAGCACTCTGCAGTAAGATAATAAATCAAAGTATTGAGTGTGATTTCTGCCCGATGTCGGCTGGTTAACTAATTTGCTAAGCTGACTAATATAAGCTTGGCTTTGATGGAAACCCCGATCAATGGCGGCCTTACCTATGAGGGTCCTAAGGTAGCGGAATACCTTGGCCGTTAAATGCGGTCTTGCATGAATGATTTAACGATACAACAGCTGTCTCAATGATTGGCTCAGTGAAATTGGAATAACTGTGCAGATACAGTTTACCTCTAGTTAGACGAGAAGACCCTATGCAGCTTTACTGTTGCTAATTATTGAACATGATGTAATTGATTTTAGAGTATAAGGTAGTAGTCTATACATAGTTGAAACACCTTTATTACATTTATCATGTTGGTAGACAAAAATTTGTCTACATCTTAGCACCTTTTTATACGGGGTTGTACTTTATAATAATAAAAAATAGCATCCCAATATTGACTAGGACTAAGATTAACCCTTTTTAAGGGGACAATTGCTAGGAGGCAGTTTATGCGGGGCACAGATCCCATAAAAAGTACCTGGGTGTATCCAAAGTTAATTTTGTAAAATTATCATTACTTAAACATGATAATTAAATACACACTATTTCTATACTTAGTTTAGCAAATGTGTGTATTTTTTATTTTTATTTTGTTATTTGGTGTAGCATTCTGTTTTGTCAGATGAAGCTATAACTAATCCAATTATATTTCTATTAAGTTAGAACTAAAATTTATTATTCAAGTAAGATTTTAACTATATGGAAAATAGTTGTAATTAAGACAATATATCTTTATATTTACAAATTCTGTAAAGAAAAATATAAGAAACTATTGTTTTTAGTTATAATATTAACAAGTTATTAGTTAATATTATAATTATGTTTATTACTTGTCAAGTTTAATGGCTTAATCTTGCTTTACTGTCTGACTTACACGTCTATCAGTCGCGTAAGCGGGGCATATGATCACAAGATGCAGAAAGGAAAGGTCTTGGATTTTTGAAAAAGCTACGCTAGGGATGTTAGTCCTCCTTTGTTTTATTACCTTTAGTTTAACAAAACTAACCATAGGTATAAATCTATTGGTATTTAATTGGGTTAATTTCAAGAATGGCTTGAAAAGCTAACTTGAAGCGAAATTTACTTTGGCATTTTTAAGTATCTTAATTTTTAAGGTATAAAGTAAAACCGTTCAACGACTAAAAGGTGAGTTATGCTAACAATACTCCTTTTATTGACACCCAACATTTTTTTGTTCTTTTCTTTATATAAAAACCTATTATTATTTTTTTTATAATAATAGTTGTATAATAACTTATTATCCTAATGTTAGGTATTATATAAATATAAGCTATATTTAGTTGAAAAATTTCTAATTATATTGTCGATTTATATAAAAAAATCGGAAATATCTTTTATAATGTAATAAAAAAATTATTAATAATACTATGCAAAAAAAAAATAATATTATTTCAGATAACAACTGCTTTAATACTTTAAGGGTACATCCTACACCTTTAATATTTAATAAAAAAAAGCAAAAGTCTTTAAACAATACCTTACAATATATTAATAGTGATACAGGTAAAATGAGACATTACCCACCTGCAGCGCAAGAGTGGTATAATAGTATTTATACTTACAATAAAAATTATTCTAAATATTTACCTATCTTAGATAAAAGCCTTATAGCTATTTTAACCAGTTATTCTAATATGATACCAGGTAGAAATACACGTAAAGATATAATGTCAATTGTTAAGCGTAAAAATTTAAAAGGGAAAAAAAAAAGATTGTTTTTACGTAAATTAAAAGCTAAACGTATAATTAAACATAAACGTTTAACTCCTCGTAAAGTTTTTGTAGGAAGAGGTGATTTAAAACATACTAGTAATAAAGTAATTATAACACTATATACTTTTAGTATTTTAAAAACATTTTTATTGAGAAAAATTAAAAGACTTATTCATTTTTTATATTTCCCTGATAAAACATTAAATCTTTTTGTAACTAAAAGTTTACTTGATTCTGCAAAAGATTCGACAAAAAAACGTAATCTAATATCTTACAATAGACCTTTAAGTTTACAGGAATTTTTATATTCACCTCTGTACCATACAATAAATGAATCAGGTAGAAAAATTAAACGAAAAGTTAAATATCCCATTAATTATTACGATGCTAGTATAACACCTACTTATTTAATAACTTTCTATGAAGCTTATCTTTCGTTTACTATATCTAAGGTAAATAAGATTACTAGACGTATTAGTATAATTATAGACTACTTTAACTTTTTAACAACTTTAGCTAAAAAAAAAATACTAACTAACAATGAAAAGTTATTTATTTTTACACCTAAAGTTACTAAATTTAAATATTCTACATACAGTAAAAGATTTATTTTTAGTATTTATAAAGCAAGAAAGTTGTACTTAGCTCGTTTGTTAAGATTTTCTTGAGCACTTTATATAAATAATCTTAAATTTAAACATCCTTTAATGATTTCTAAACTAGAACCATTAGTTAGAAATTTATATGGTAAAGATGTTGAATTTAATTTAGTTGAATTAAAGAAAATGCATTTAAATAGTGATATTTTTACACAGGCTGTTGCTTTAAAATTAAAAAATAGAAAAAATAAATTATTTAATGTTTTAACATCATCTTTAAATAAAGTAAATTTACCTAATGTAAGTAGAATTAATGAAAAATTTAGTGACTTTAATAAAGAAGAATATATAATAAACAAAATTAGAAATACTAGTGTTAATTCTATGTTTGATTATTATAACCTAAATAATTCTAATAATACATTTAATCAAAATATATCTAAAGATTCTTTAAATAACTTATTGTTAGGTTTCTTTCCTTTAGCTAATAATTTAGAACTAGATGTTAAAAAAAGATCTTCTGTAACTAAATTACCTGTTTCTATAAAAGATTACGTAATTAAAAACTTAAAACATTTAACTTTATCTGGTGTAAGAGTAGAGGCTAAGGGTAGACTAACCAGACGATTTACTGCTGAAAGATCTGTATTTAAAATGAAATATAAAGGTGGTTTAAAAAATGTTGATTCTTCTTTTAAAGGATTACCTGCTGTAATGTTAAGAGGTTTTTCTAAATCTAATGTACAATACTCTATAATTAATTCTAAAAATCGTAATGGAGCTTATGGGGTTAAAGGCTGAATAGGTAACAAATAAATAGAATATTTTACTTAGTTAATGTATTCAACATTCTTTTACTAATAATATAGCATAGATTTAAGAACAAATTTAAATTTTTTAATTTCGCGTTGGATTATTATAAAGAATAACTAAAAAATGAAGAAATAGTCTGAACCATTTTAAAAAAAATGGAATTATAGTATTAATAATCTATATTAACAATTTTGAACAGGCTAATTACGTCAGGGAGTACAAATATAGGACGTAGTTTGGCACCTCGATGTCGGCTTAACTTATCCACATGGATGCAGGTACTATGAAGGGTCCGACTGTTCGTCGATTAATAAGTTACACGAGCTGGGTTAAATACGTCGTAAGACAGTATGGTTTCTATCTTCTAGAGGAAGTTAGAATAAAATAAGGATAGCCCCCTCGTACGAAAGGAGCTGGGTATATTAACCTCTGGTTTACCTGTTGTTTAAAGCTTTTAGACTATTTGCACTCAAATAATAATTAGCTTAGGCACGGCAGGAACGCTATGTTAGTTAAAGATAAGTGCTGAATGCATATAGGCACGAAACTTACCTTAAGATATTCTTAAAAATACGTAGTAGAACACTACGATTTTGTATGTTAGATTAATAAAAATTTTTTTATTAGTCTACATGTACAATTAATAGGCTTTAGCTCCAAGAATTTTAATTTTTTTAGGTTTAAAGTACTAATTTTATTCATAACTAAATAAATATGATATCGAAAAAAAAGCATTTCTACCTTTTAATTGGTAACATTATTTCTAATTTAACTAAAGTATTTTTTTTTCACAAAATAAATTTTAGCCTGGTTAGCATAAAAGTAATGTGGCTGTTTTGTAACCAGTTGAAGTAAGTGCGATACTTGCACCGGGCTTAGAAATATTGGCATAATAAAATTAACAAAAGAATATGCTATTTAAATTATAGTGTGTGTTTATTAACATCCCTTAAATTTATATTCATTATATGACTACTATTAATCTTTGTTTAATTTACTTTTTAAACAGTTCTTTCTTTCTATTAATGAGTTCTTTTTATTTATTGTTAATCCGTTTTTAATGTTGTTAAGGCCTTATAGTCAAGAGGTTAAGACATGATATTTTCACTATCACATGCGTGGGTTCAATCCCCACTAAGGCTATACTATGTAATTAAATATATATATGCCGTTAAACATCATTAAGTATACGGTATTAATACATATAAAAAGCCTACTTTTTAATAAAGTTTTTTTATTCCTTTTAATTCTATAATTAAATAGAGTATATTCTACACTTTGAAACATCTATATGTATATATTATTATATCACTACATTTTTAGGTCATAATAAAATGATACAAGCCGCAAAAATCATAGGTACAGGTTTAGCTACTACAGGTTTAATTGGAGCAGGTGTTGGTATAGGTGTTGTATTTGGAGCATTAATTTTAGGTGTTGCACGTAACCCTTCTTTAAGAGGTCAATTATTCTCTTACGCTATTTTAGGTTTTGCTTTTGCTGAAGCAACGGGTCTATTTGCGTTAATGATGGCCTTTTTACTATTATATGTTGCTTAATATTACTAAGTATATGTACTAAATAGATAAACTATTATGCGGATTAGTGTAACAGTAACATAATTGGCTCATGTCCAATAGATATAGGTGCAAAACCTATGTCCGCATATAAAGGTTATAGCTTAATTGGTAAAGCAAGCTGCTCATGACAGCTGAGATGAGTGTTCGACTCACTTTGGCCTTATTTAATTTTTTTATTTTATATTTGGCATTTAATAAAACTAAAAAATAAATATATATATAATCCGAGTGCTGAAATTGGTAGACAGGACGAACTTAAGCTTCGTTGATTAATATCGTAGAGGTTCAAGTCCTCTTTCGGATAAATTTTTTTAAGATAAAGGGTTTAAAGTATATTTTATTTTATCTTTCTTTATTTCAAGCTTTAAAAATACTAAATTATTTTTAAAATTCCTTTTAAAAGGAGTCCTATGGGGGTAAGGGAGAAGTTAAAAATTTATATTTATTACGATTAGTATTTAATTATCGTAATACTACCCTTTTTTTTTTGTACAGAGCTAAAATAGGTAACGATAGACAAATATAACAATTTTGTAGACAATTCTTTATTGAGCCATGAATATACTTAATAAAGATTAAAGTTATATTTGTAAGTAGGTTGCAGTAGTCAGTAGTCTTAAATCAATACACCATAATCTTGTTGATTATTGTTCTTTAGAGTTAGATATAAGATTACAAGAAATTGCTATAAGTAGAAGTAGATTGCAAAATTTTTGTTACAATGTTAATAATTTTTATATTATATTAGTACATAATGATGGTAGTATTACTTATTTACATTAAAAAAAAATTTTTTTTTACATATTTTTGCATATTATATATAAATAATTACAAGAAACTAGTAAATGTTTGAAATGGAGTAAGTTAAGCTATTTTTTTAATTTTTATTTATTATAGTAGTGACAAACTTATTAAAATGGTTAATAGGCTATTTATTATAAATGTTATAAACAGTCATAGGTTAATGGTAAACTCGTCGTTTACCAAACGATATTTGTCGGTTCGAGCCCGACTGGCTGTAAATCATTTAGAAGACATAGGTTTAAACCCTATAAATATATAATTGTGTAATTTAAAAAGTCTGTTCTAAACTGGTTTTCTTTTTATATTACATTAGTTATTACTGAAATAATAAGTAATATAAAAAGAAGTAAGAAGTCGGCATGTTAGAGAATTTTGTCTCTATTAAATAAAAATAATAAAAATAAAAATATGATAAAAAACAACAATAATTTTTTGGCCAATAATACGGCAAATATAGCGAGGTAATCTTAATGGCAGTTCAAATGACAGTACTTTACTTACTACAGTAAATAGTAATAATGTGGATAATAAAAACTTAAATAATAATTTAGAAACTATTAATAATGATATAAAGAATATTACTATTAGTAATAATATCTTAAGTGCAAGTAATGGTAATGCTTGTGCAAACAGTGAAAACCTTGTTTTCCCTATTGACAAATATGATATTCTTTTTACTATAACACGTAATAAAGATTTTAGTAGAGAAGGACTTAACAATGTAATTTGTAAAATGTTTACTATAAGAGAGTTATATCTTGTAAACTTAGATACTTTAAGTGTATTGTTAGGTAATATGGGTATAGAGAAGTTAAATATCTTCCATATAGAAATTGGTAAAACATTTACTAACGTAAGAAGTGAGGCAACTGGTGGTGGTGCTGATACTATATATATGGAAATAAACCCGGAGGAATTTATTAATTACTTAAATACAGATAGTAATTTTTTAAATCATAACAATAATAGTTTGTACATTTTAAGAGGTGGTACATATTTGGATATAAAAAACTTATTTGCTTTTATAGAAAATTGTAATGTTAATGTGGGTAGAGGAGGAAGTCAACGAAGTCACATGTTAAGTCCTTTAGATATAAGACTAACAAGTTATTTAATGGCAATGTTTAACTTTAACTATAATGCAATTAAACATTATAATACATTTAATAATATAGGTAAATATACTTACTTAGCTCATAAAGATATGTCATTTAAGTCTTTCAGGAAAGTATTTCCTGAAGACACTAAAGAGCCTGAATAGACTACTTTACTTTTTAAGGCCTTAACAGTGAATAAAATACCTTTCTATTCTACAAACTTGCTTTCAAACCCAAATATGCCATACTTAGATAAACAATTTTTAAATTGTTCATGTAAAGATATAAATTAATAGGTTTAAATATATTTGTATATATTTAGGGGACATAGTAGTAATTGGTAAAACAATAATCTCGCACATTATTTTTCGAGGTTCAAGTCCTCGTGTCTCCAGTCACACATTTAGCAAACAAATTTGTATTAATTTGGTACATTTTTACTTTAGGGAAATAGTCCCTATTAAATAACATAAGTAATAACATGAATAATAACATAAGCAATAATAATATAATGCCTTATATAACATATACTGATTTAGATATTAATAAATATACTATTTATGAAGAAAATAGGAATAAAACAGCTATATACCGTTGGAATAACTTAATTACAGGTGAAGCATACGTAGGAAGTGCTGTTGATTTAACTAAAAGATTATGGTGTTATTTTTCTTTAGGGTTTCTTAAGAAAGAACTACGAAGAAACAGAAGTATAATTAGTAGCTCTTTATTAAAGTATGGCTATTCTAATTTTAGTTTAGATGTCCTCGAATTTTGTAATAAAGATATATTAATAGAAAGAGAACAGTATTATATAGATAATTTAAAGCCTAAATATAATATACTAAAAGTTGCTGGTTCACGTTTAGGTTGTAAGCATTCACCTGAAACCTTGTTAAAATACAAAAACCGTAAGCTTAGTCCTAAATCTTTAGCTAACCTAAAAAGAGCTAAAGCAGGTATAGCTCCAACATCGCCTTTAAGAAAAATTAATCAGTTATTGGCTACTGGTCATATTACAACTGTGATAAATAAAGAAACTGGCTCTATAAGGTTATATGATTCTATTCGTGCTGCAGCAAGAGATCTTGGTACTAACCATAATACATTAGTTAATTACATAAAAACTAATAGATTATACAAAGGTGTTTATATAATAACTAGAAACACTAAAAAATAAAATATTTTAATTTAACATAGTTTAACTGGTAAAACTGCGATTTTGCATATCGTTATTTCAGGATCGAGTCCTGATGTCTCCAAATATTTAATAAGATACTATGAACATTGAAAAAAAAATTAAAGCTCGTTAAAAAATAACAATAATTTAAATATTATACTTAATTTTATAATTACTTAAAGAAACGTTTGACTTTGCGTATTAATAAAAGCTAATGTAAGGTATACAATGGTTAATATTTATTTTATTAGATAGAAATATTAAATGCTTTAATATTTATTTTATTAGATAGAAATATTAAATGCTTTAATATAACTAAATTTATTGTTTATTTAATAAAATATAATAAAAATTGGTTATTTTATAAATATGCATAAATTATAAAAAATATTTTTACTAGTTTATTGTAATTATTATTAAAGTATATAAAATTAATATAAATAAGCTCGAGAAGCTCAACCTGGTCGAGCGGGGTTTTGAAGCGACCTAGGCTGTAAGTTCAAATCTTATCTCGAGCAAAAATAATTATTTATACTGTGCTGTATTTACACTATGTATTTTTTTTTAAGTATAGTAGTTTATTATTTATGAAAAAAAGAAGTAATAATTAAAAAAAAGGTAGTGATGGAATTGGTAGACATGAATAGCTTAGGACTATTTGATTTTTTTAATTTTATCCGTTCAAGTCGGATTTACCTTATTTTATATTTAATAGTCATAAAGTTATTATAAAAATTTATAAAACTTGCTTTTATATGTTGTAGACTAATCGGTAAGTCATAAATTTTTGGTATTTACTATTGGGTGTTCGAATCACCCCAACATAATACTTTTTTAATTATATGCATATAGAGTTATATTAATTTCAGGTAGATATAGTTCAAGGGTAGAACGATTGTATGTGGCACAATATGTTCCCTGTTCAAATCAGGGTATCCACCCTTTTTATTATAATAAATAAAAAACAAAAAAAAGTAAGTCTAGCTTTTTAATTTATATTAAAAATTTTTTTTTAATATAAATAAGTAAAATAAAGTAGTTTTATTCGTTTATTAATAAGCCAGGATAGTTTAATTGGTTAAAACATTAATTTCATGCATTAATAATGAGAATTCAACTTTCTCTCCCGGCTAATTTTAATTTTTATTTATACTTAACTGTATATGTTATCTACTTTACCCTTTTATTGCTTTTAGTACTGTAAATAAATATTAAGTTAAAGGATTACTTTTCAGTAATTATACATTTTTATAATAATACCTTTATTGTCCATTTTTTTAATAAGTTAGAAATTGTTAACTTATTTTAGAGTTATTTTTATAAAAATCTCTTATTAGCTTAATGGTAGAGCTAGATACTTCTAATATCTCGATTCAAGTTCGAGTCTTGAATAAGAATATAAGCCATAATTATAAAACTAATAAGAATAACAAAGTTTAGATTAAGCAAAACCTAACAAAGAAGTATAAAGTTATCTACTATTTTTTATATAATAATATATGAGAGGTATTACACAGGCTAAGCTAATAGATTATAAATTAAATATATGCTAGAATTTATTAGGCAATTCTATTTATTTTTTTTAATAATTTTATTTAAATATTTTTATGTATATATTATTAATTAATATATTTAGCATTTTTTTTATCATTTTAATGATTAATTATTACATAAAATTGGCTATACTGCGGATTAGTTTAGAGACAACATTCGTTCTTGTACATTAAGTATAGGTTCATATTGAATGAATAAAGGTGCAAGTCCTTTATCCGTATACCGTTTCTTATTTAAAAACAAAAGATTAACACTTTTAATATATATTATTTGTCTTATTTTTGTTTACAGTATACTTTAAAGTAAATTGTGTATAAGGAAATTGAAAGAAAAAGTATGTTAAATTTATTATTATTAAATTTATTTAATGATTGTGATACTCCTAGGCCTTGAGGTCTATATTTTCAGGATAGTGCTACACCACAAATGGAAGGATTAGTAGAATTACATGATAATATTATGTTTTACTTAGTTATAATTTTATTTGGTGTAGGTTGAATAATGATTTCTATAGTTAGAAACTATATATATACTAAATCACCTATATCTCATAAATATTTAAATCATGGTACTTTAATAGAGTTAATTTGAACAATAACACCTGCTTTAATATTAATCTTAATAGCATTTCCTTCATTTAAATTATTATATTTAATGGATGAAGTTAGTGATCCAGCTATGTCTGTATTAGCAGAAGGTCATCAATGATATTGAAGTTACCAATACCCTGATTTTTTAAACACAGACGAAGAGTTTATAGAATTTGATTCTTATTTAGTTCCTGAGTCAGATTTAGAAGAGGGGGCTTTAAGATTATTAGAAGTAGATAATAGAGTTATTTTACCTGAATTAACACACGTAAGATTTATTGTAACAGCTGCTGATGTTATTCATTCATATGCCTGTCCAGCACTAGGTATTAAATGTGATGCATACCCTGGTAGATTAAATCAAGTATCTGTACTTATTAATAGAGAAGGTACATTTTATGGTCAATGTTCTGAAATTTGTGGTATATTACATAGTAGTATGCCTATTGTAATAGAGTCTGTAACTATAGAGAAATTCCTTAGCTGATTACAAGAACAATAGTCTTAGTTTTAACTGTTATAAAATAAATAACAATAACTAATGTAATATAGTCATAGTAACAAAAATTATTAAATTTACTATATATTTATATATTCTCCAATATTTATAAATATTCGTATTAATACTGACCTTAATTTAATGAAAAAATAACGTTATTTTTAATTTTTGTTATAAGGGTTCGAATCCCTTAGGTCTTAAATTATATTAATAAAAAAAAAATTTTTTTTTATCTTTTTTTTTTATTGATACGGTATAATTATATTAATTTACTACTCTAGCACCCATTTAAAACAATAATTGTCTTTTATTTTTATAGTGTAGATGTATGCTTAGCTTGTATGTTAAGTAAGCATACCATATGTTCTAAAGAATTCCAAAGTTATAATGTTGGGAAAGATGCAAGATCTAACCAACTTAACATTTCTCTTATAAGATCCAGTATATCCTTGTGAACGGAAAGATGATTTTTATCTTCAAATGCTAAAGATATAGGTACACTATATCTTATATTTGCTTTGTTCTCTGGTTTATTAGGTACTGCTTTTTCTGTTTTAATTAGATTAGAATTAAGTGGACCCGGTGTACAATATATTGCAGATAACCAATTATATAATAGTATTATAACTGCTCACGCCATACTTATGATATTTTTTATGGTTATGCCTGCTTTAATCGGAGGTTTTGGTAATTTCCTATTACCACTAATAGTAGGAGGTCCAGATATGGCATTCCCTAGACTTAACAATATAAGTTTTTGATTATTACCTCCTAGTTTATTATTATTTTTATTTGCTAGTGGTATAGAAAACGGAGCAGGTACTGGTTGAACTCTTTACCCTCCTTTAAGTGGAGTACAAAGTCACAGTGGTCCTAGTGTAGATTTAGCTATATTTGCTTTACATTTATCAGGTATAAGTAGTTTATTAGGTGCTATAAATTTCATAACTACTATTCTTAATATGAGAAGTCCAGGTATTAAACTACACAAACTAGCTTTATTTGGATGAGCTGTAGTTGTAACAGCTGTATTATTACTATTATCTTTACCTGTATTAGCCGGTGCAATAACTATGGTACTTACAGATAGAAATTTTAACACATCATTCTTTGAGGCAGCTGGAGGTGGTGATCCTATATTATACCAACATCTTTTCTGATTTTTCGGTCATCCTGAAGTATATATTTTAATTATACCAGGTTTTGGTATAATTAGTACTACAATATCTGCTAGTTCTAACAAGAGTGTGTTTGGATATTTAGGTATGGTTTATGCCATGATGTCTATTGGTGTATTAGGATTTGTAGTGTGAAGTCATCACATGTATACTGTTGGGTTAGATGTTGACACAAGAGCTTACTTTACAGCTGCTACACTTATTATTGCTGTACCTACAGGTATTAAAATATTTAGTTGATTAGCAACATGTTACGGTGGATCTTTACATTTAACACCATCTATGTTATTTGCTTTAGGTTTTGTTTTCATGTTTACAATCGGAGGATTAAGTGGTGTTGTTTTAGCTAACGCATCACTTGATATTGCATTCCACGATACATATTATGTTGTAGCTCATTTCCATTATGTTTTAAGTATGGGTGCAGTTTTTGCTTTATTTAGTGCATGATACTTTTGAATACCTAAAATATTAGGATTAGATTATAACATATTGTATGGTAAAGTACATTTCTGAGTACTATTTATAGGTGTTAATGTAACATTCTTCCCTCAACATTTCCTTGGTTTACAAGGAATGCCACGTAGAATTAGTGATTATCCCGATGCCTTTGCAGGTTGAAACTTAATAAGTAGTTTTGGAAGTATTATAAGTGTGGTTGCTACATGATTATTTTTACACTTAGTTTACTTACAATTGGTTGAAGGTAAAGCTAGTAGCAGATATCCTTGATTAACACCACAATTCTATAGTGATACATTACAAACATTACTTAATAGAAGTTATAATTCTTTAGAGTGAGCTTTAAATAGTCCACCTAAACCTCATGCATTTGCAAGTTTACCTTTACAAAGTTCCATGATTTAAAGCGGTAATAAAATCGCACCTAGTCTTTAGGCATCTTTAGGCAATAGTACATTAAAAAAAAATTGTTTCACCAACACAAGATAAATTACCTTTATTTTTTATATATTCTATCTTGGGTGTTTTATATTTTAATCAATTAGGAAGTGGAAACCTAAGAGGAATGAATCGTTTAATGTAACGATTACTCCTAGAATAATACAAACTATACGAATGATTATGAATGTTTATATTTTACAAATATAAAATAAAAGGGATATAGTAGATGGTTCTACGTTTTGATTGCAGATCAAAAATAAGAGGTTCGATTCTTCAATATCCTTAGTATAACCAAAAATATAATATAAATTCGCCCTATTTAAGCTACATACATTATATAACTAGCGTATAGTAGATAGACAATAAAAAGCCACTAAGGCTATAAAAGCCTGTGTTAATTGAGTCATAAAATATACGTAAAAATAAATAATTAGGTTTTAGTGTACTAGCAAGCAAGGCTAAATATTTATTTTGTTTAATTTAAACATATAGAAAAGCATATTTTTTTTTATTTTATAAAAATTCAGTATAATTTACCCTAAACTTCTAAATAAAAAATTAATAAATAATTAATAAAAAAAATGAGAATTTTTAAAAGTCACCCTTTATTAAAATTAATAAATTCATATTTAATTGATTCACCACAACCCTCTAATCTTAGTTATGCTTGGAATTTTGGTTCATTATTAGGTGTTTGTTTAGTTATTCAAATAATTACAGGTGTAACATTGGCTATGCATTACAACCCTAGTGTATTAGAAGCTTTTAACTCAGTAGAGCACATTATGCGAGACGTAAATAATGGTTGATTAATACGTTACTTACATAGTAATACTGCGTCAGCTTTTTTCTTTCTTGTATACCTTCATATTGGTAGAGGTTTATACTATGGATCATATAGAGCTCCAAGAACATTAGTTTGAACTCTTGGTACAGTTATATTTATATTAATGATAGTTACAGCATTTTTGGGTTATGTGCTTCCATATGGGCAAATGAGCTTATGAGGTGCTACAGTTATTACTAACTTAATGAGTGCTATACCTTGAGTAGGGCAAGATATCGTTGAATTTATTTGAGGTGGTTTTTCTGTTAATAATGCTACATTAAATAGATTCTTCGCTTTACATTTTTTATTACCTTTTGTATTAGCTGCTTTAGTTTTAATGCATTTGATTGCTCTTCATGATAGTGCAGGATCAGGTAATCCTTTAGGTGTTTCAGGTAATTACGACAGATTACCTTTTGCTCCTTATTTTTTATTTAAAGATTTAATAACAATATTTATTTTTATTATAGTTTTAAGTTTATTTGCATTTTTCATGCCTAACGTTTTAGGAGATAGTGATAACTATGTTATGGCTAACCCTATGCAAACTCCTCCTTCTATTGTACCAGAGTGATATCTTTTACCTTTCTATGCTATATTAAGATCTATTCCTAACAAATTATTAGGTGTTATTGCTATGTTAAGTGCTATCTTAATGTTATTAGCTATGCCTTTTACTGATCTAAGTAGATCTAGAGGTATACAATTTAGACCTTTAAGTAAAATAGCTTTTTATATCTTTTTAGGTAATTTCTTAATATTAATGCAATTGGGTGCTAAACATGTTGAATCTCCATTTATTGAGTTTGGACAAATCAGTACAGTATTATATTTTGCTCATTTCTTAATTATAGTACCTATAGTTAGTTTATTAGAAAATAGTTTAGTTGAAATAGCTAGTATTTCAGAGACAGAAATAAAGATAAAAAAGTAATTAAACCCCAAACACGTAAAGAACCGCAAGCTGATTATTTACCTACTGATAACTATATAGTTGTAAATAAATTTAATAGTACTCCTTCTACTATTTCTCCAACTACTCCTTCTACTATTTCTCCAACTACAGATACATTAGAAGTCTTAAAAGAGAAATTGAAGTTAGCTGAAAAAAAATGAGAGGAACTAGAGATAGAGACTATTCATATATTAGATGAATATTATTTTTATGAATCAATACTAGGTAAAAAAAATGTGCCTGATATGTTTGATACGAG
>Ga0307517_10005616_pt1 | contig 18827 bp, 25 predicted proteins | sample 23_EM_MG_FD_194515 | JGI IMG/M metagenome (GOLD analysis project Ga0307517, IMG submission 194515) | Populus trichocarpa ectomycorrhiza microbial communities from riparian zone in the Pacific Northwest, United States - 23_EM | ecosystem: Host-associated > Plants > Roots > Unclassified | place... | reverse complement strand
ATTCCGCTGGAACGGAAATAATGATTTTAGCAGGCAGTACTGCTAAAATTCCATTCCGCGGAATCCCCGGAATTGACCGGATTCCGGCGGATTCCGGCCGGAATACCAGGAGGACTGTAAAGAACTCTGAAAATGGGTGGGGCTACCAGTGCTGCCCTACTTGGAGTCTTGGGTGGGTGGTTCTTCGAGCTACACCCTCCTAGATCTCGGCAGTGCTTCTTGCAAAGCTGGCGTTTGCAATCTGGGGCGATGTGAGATTGTCCACAACCTTTGACGTTGCACTTTCCCTGGGCCATGGTTACTTAAGATTGGGTGGCGGGAACAAAAGAAGTGGCAGTTGTTGGACCACCGAGGTGCAGGGAAGAAGTTGTAGAAAGGGGAGAGATGCTCAGAGACTTCGATAAGCCCTTTTGCCATCGGATGGTGTTGCAGTCTTCGCCCAGGGAATTAGGACCATGACACTGCTCAGAAAATTTGTTAGAAGGCCTGATAACAAGCAAACGAATAGAAGATAAGTACATATGATTGCAACAAGGCAGCCACGATTGCCATGTTGGTTACTCTGGCACTTTGCATATGGGACAAAGCGGCCACATCGGCAGGTAATGTCTAGAGACTGAGGCAGGGGTAATGTGTGTTTTCAGCTACTGCTGACATTGGGCGGGCTCGGTGGGATTATCCTGCATGGCGAGGGAGCGAGCAGTAGCTGTCATGTGTGTATCAGCAAACTAAGGCTTAAATGCAGTCCATTAAGCAGAGAATAGAGAAGAAGATGGAGGTGCTCACCAAAGTTGAAAGGCGGCATTTCCACATACCAGAAAAGGCCAAGGTCAGTGCGAATGTGGTTGGCGATGAGCTGAGCGCTGAGTGCTGTGGGAATTTGTGGTCGAAGTTCAAAATTCCACACACCAAAAACGGCTGGACACCGGAAATTCCAAATGCGAGATTTTCTGCAACTTGCACGGGTTTCAAAACCCTTGACAATCACCAATTGAACTTGAATTCATCTAGGAGGGTGTACCGTTGAGGAAGAATGAGAGTTAATGAGTTCCGAAGGCAGTTTTACGAAGCTGAGAAAGGAATTGATAAGTGAGATTACATAATTTGATAACTGGCCTTGACCAACGCTGGTTCTTTCTTCATCCGCCAACTCTGGATGAACTTCAGTCCATCCGTTGAAGCTATCGTCTTCATTTTCATCACTGTTACCTTCATCCTCACCCAATTGACCCTCGTGTGAAATCTGCTCCTTGATGTCAAGATCAACGGCTAGGACCTTCCCACTCCTTGGCCACGCCATCCAACGCCTTGTCTGCTTGAGCCTTAGGTATGTCAAATTGCTTTATGATGCTTTTTACAACGAGATTGAGGATGTCTGGAAAGCACCTCGTTCTATTGGATTCTCCTGGGAAGTCATTGAGGAGGTCGGCCAGTTTGTCTATCATTGTATCATTATTTGATGCGTTGTCACATGTAATGCTGACAATCTATAAGGTTTAGTGAGTTTTATTATTCATGATTCGTTGAATAATATGACCTACTTTATCGGATATGCCAAAGTCATCAAGTATCTTCACAAATGCCGCAGCAAGATTAATTCCGGAGTGGGATTTCGCGACCTCAATGATATCGAGCAACATCGTGAGTTGGACCCCGTTGAATTCAAAGGCGACAGTGACGGTGATGTGGTCCATGCATCGGTTTGGAAGCTCAGAGCTCTGATGTGCTCCTACATGAAAAAGGTATGCGATGAAGTTACTCATCATCGATAGCTGACTTACTTGAAGCATTTTATCTATCCTCTGTTGACGTTGCACGAAGACTTTTTTGACATCGTGTGAGGCGGTGGGATATAGTACCCAGGGCGACCAGTCTTCATGAGGCTTTGGAACCCTTGATCCTTCAAAATGCTAAGCAGTCGCATGTTTTCGGCAACCCAACGTACGATCTCCACCCTGTCATAGGATTAGCAAGCTTTATTTGAAGGATTCAGTGGGACTCACTTGGTCTCAGTCTTCGTATGTTGTGTATGTGAGTATGGTCACTGCTCCCTGTCCCTTAGCTCACTCAAACATTGCAGTAATCGAAGCGTTAGCCAACCCTGACTTTACTATAACGCTGCGTGTTGTCATCACCCCAGCATATTCTTGCTTGCTTTCGAAGGTTACTTATCAATGACACATTGCCCTTATCGATGAAGCGGTTTACCTGTCTTGGAGATTTCCCCTTCGCTTTGCAAGCCTGCGCAATGCAAGAGAAAACATGGTAAGCAAAGAAGACAGTTTTATTCTGGTAATCACTAAATTCCTGGGATTATGGGGGAAGATACGTTGCGGGTTGTCAGCAGGATCATCCACATTTGCGCCTGTCTCATGCCTACTCCTAGTTAGTTTACATGTACTTACTAGCTGGATACCGATTTGACAAAAATACATATGAATGCAACTTTATGAACGACCAGAAAGATAAAATTTGTTGTTTCCAGATTAAATCCGTGCCTATCAGAAATCACCGGGCGAGGCCAGCGCCCACTCCGAAATCTCCAGAGCCTGCTTTCACAGCAACGTTCAACTCCAGTCCTTCCTACTTTTCAACTGTCTCTCTTTCTTACCATCTTCATTCTTGCCACAACTATGTTTTCGTGTGATGGATGTCACTCAAAGTTCAACCGTCAAGGCGATCTTATACAACACCTCCAAAAATCTGAAAATCTGCTTTGTGCCGCAGCCCGCAAATCTCTACAGCAAAAAATGCGACCTGTACAAGGTGGACGCCCTTTATCACCAACTTGGAATTCTTCGAAACATCATATGACTACTCCTCTTGCCGCTGGTCCTAGTTCTGAATGGGTAGAAGGGCATCAAATAGCACAATTTGAAGGAGATTTTTTTGGGAATGATTATGGCGACACCGACTTTCCCTTTCCTGAAGATGGTGTCCCAGTTGGCTCTGATAAAGTAGATGTGGAAGAGAAAAGCATATACTCGGATTCAGAGGAGGAAGATGAGGATTTTAGCACTGCAAGGACCCAGACCTCTGAGCACTCGACAACCGGCGTTCGTCACCACCAGCAGCCTCCAGATTCCAGAGCACCTTCAGTCCCTCCAGTTGCAGCTGAACTACCTGCTGAAATGGACATTGATGAAGACAACAGGCCCAATGATTGTTCACTTGCCCCGGGAGGAGTCTCCATTGAAGGTCACAACCACCTCAAAAAGGCCCCAGTTTATGTGTCAGAATTTGGTGGCCAAGCTGGTAAACCACTTACTGCACCATTTATTCACGGAGTGGCTGGCTATTCTGGATATGCTGAACAGACTGGCGGTCACAAAAACATCTGGGCCCCATTCAAATCAAAGTTGGAATGGGAAATTGCACAATGGGCAAAACTACGAGGTCCTGGTGCAACAGCATTCACCGAACTGTTGGAAATAGAAGGAGTAAGTCAATTATTGTCTTAATGATCACTCATCTGAACTCTGCTTGTAGTTAATTGATGCTTTAGGACTTTCTTTCAAAAATAGTGCAGAGTTGAATAAAATCATCAACACTAAGCTTCCATCAAAACGGCCAGCATTTACCAGATGTGAAGCCTCTCTTGCTGGCGAGAAATTTGATATCTATATGCGCGATATCATAGAATGCATCAAGGCTCTTTATGGCGACCCTGAGCACTCCCAATATCTTGTCATTGTACCAGAAAGACACTATGCAGATCGTGACAAGACAATACGGCTTTATCATGATATGCACACCAGTCAATGGTGGTGGAGTACACAAGTATGTTTTTGGTTTGCTTTTCAGGCTTCATCAAACTAAGCACTTTGTCAATTATCTATAGAAAGCTGTTGAAGAAAATACGCCAGGTGCTACTATAATTCCCATCATTATCTCATCAGATAAAACCCAGATCACTCTCTTTCGAAATAAGATGGCTTATCCTGTTTACCTTACCATTGGAAACCTTCCAAAGTTCATTCGTTGCAAGCCATCTCGACAAGGACAGATCCTCCTAGCCTACCTACCTTCCACACGTCTTTTGCACATTACAAATAAGGCTGCTCGTCGATGCACTCAAGCCAATCTCTTCCATGCTGCAATGGGGTACATTTTGGCACCATTGAAGGCTGCAGGTATCCAAGGCATTGAAATCTCAAGTGGTGATGGCATAATCCGCCGTGGACATCCAATTCTTGCAGCATATGTAGGTGACTACCCTGAACAATGCCTCATCACTGGGGCATTTACTGGTGACTGCCCAGAGTGTGATTGTCCACATGATGAACTGGGAAATTACCCACCAGAACATCCTCTTCGGGACCTTGATGCTGTGATGGATGCCCTTGAGCAGCTCGGCACTCCTGAATATGCACGTTTATGCTGTGAGGCCAACATCAAGCCCATTCAGCACCCCTTCTGGGAGGATCTTCCATATGTCAATATATTTAGGTCAATTACACCTGATATCTTACATCAACTTCACCAGGGTGTTGTGAAACACCTTATTGGCTGGCTCAAAAACGCTTGTGGTGCATCTGTTATTGATGAGCGAGTTCAGCGGCTCCCTCCAAATCACAGCATCCGAATTTTTACAAAAGGAATCTCAACCCTTTCCAGAGTCAGCGGAACTGAACACCGTCAGATTAGTAGCTTTTTACTCAGTGTCCTAATCGACATACAATTGCCAAATGGCATATCACCAGTTCCCCTTATTTGTGCAACTCGTGCAATTTTGGACTTTCTCTATTTGGCTCAGTATCCTATACACACATCCGAAACCCTCGTCTCTCTTGAAGCTGCTCTTAATGAGTTTCATGAAAACAAACACATATTTGAAACTCTTGGGATTCGAAGCAACTTTAATATTCCCAAACTCCATTTCCTGTGCCATTACATTCTAGCTATTAAGCTTTTTGGAACCACTGATAATTATAACACAGAAACAACAGAGCGCCTACACATAGACTTTGCAAAGGGTGCCATTACATTCTAGCTATTAAGCTTTTTGGAACCACTGATAATTATAACACAGAAACAACAGAGCGCCTACACATAGACTTTGCAAAGGATGCATATCAAGCTACCAACCACAAAGATGAGTTCTCACAGATGACAAAATGGCTTGAACGTCAGGAGAAAATTATGCATCATTCAAACTACATTGCATGGAGGACTCAGACTGCACAAGCAGTTTCCACTACCCTGCCAGATCCACATTTGACACCAAGTTACTGGGAACCTCCTGATATGGCTTGCACTTTGTTTCCCAAAATGACTCGACATCCAACCCACAAATCAGTTCCGCTGGCTGATATTATTTCCTCTGATGGTTATGGGGCAACAGACTTTGAAGCTGCACTTTCCCGATTTATTGTCCAGTTTCAAAATCCAAAGCTCACCCACCGGCAAGTCGAGTCAGCATCTTGCGATGTTCACCTCCCTTTTTATTCACTTCCTGTGTTCCATAAAATCAAGTTCTGGAATGAAGCAGCTCATGGAAATACAACCCTTGACTCAATTCATGCATACCCTGCCCAAATCAAAGGAGATGAAATAACCCGCCCATCAAGATTTGATACAGCTCTTGTCTTCTTGCAACAAGGCAGTGCTAATGCTGCAACACCCAAAGCAAATCAGCCATCAATCAGTGGTATGTGCATTGGTCAAGTTCGGGTCATCTTTTCCATTCCAGAAAATCAGATAAAGACCCTTTTCCCATCAGGTCATGCCCCTCCTCATCATCTTGCTTACATTGAATGGTTTTCTCGCTTCTCTGCCCATCCTGATCCCAATTTGAAGATGTACAAAGTTTCCCGTTCCTTTTCAAATGTGGGACAATTGGCTTCAATTATTCCAGTCAGTCTCATTCAGCACAGTGTGCACCTCTTTCCAAAATGGGGGCAGAATTCAGATATAATCTGCTCATGGACTTCTGATAATGTTCTTGAGGAATGCCAGGTGTTTTATCTCAACTCATTCAAGGATCGTCATACATACTATAATGTATATTAATTAATCTAGTTCACTGTTCAGGCTTTCAAAAGGCTTTGGGTTGCCAAGGCTATGCTGATGCCAGAGAAAGATTTTCAGAGAATTTTGTATATTATCAGGATTATCAAGGCTCTTCTGGCACCTCAAGGAAATCTAATGAAATCTGGATACATTATCAGAATTATCAAGGCTCATCTCTGATTGGTAAAATGGGTGATATTTGGGAATAATAATGGTCTGTTACTGTGTTTATCATACTTATGGGGCCATTTGTGATACTTTCTTCAAATTCTCATGGGAGGTTTTTCCTGATGCATAATCACCTTTGGAACTGAGAAAGATAAGGTTTGTGGCACTACTCTATATTTCAGAGGCGCATCTGACACCTGCATAGGGTCAATGCTTCCAAGACTCTTTCTCACCTCCTGAGAATGAAGGAACGTGGCAGGCGCTCCTCAGCTTCGTTGGTACGCCGATACGCGTGATATCCCTGGACAACTTCGAACTTCCAAGACCACGAACCGACTTGGTTGGAGCACAGAATTTTTTCGGAGGCGACGCCGAACTGGCCCCACCACAGTACATATGAATTCGGCGGCGCTTTAGTTCCCTCATGAATCCCTGTTGGCTCTTTCTGCACCCTCATTGAATGTAGTGAAGATTTCCAACTCTGCATTGCTGCTGTCATGATGAATACTTGCCAAGATCGTGGTGATGTTCAATGGGTTATGTATCTGCTGGAGGTTGACGAAATCGGGGGTCTTTGCGAACGCATCAGGAAAAATACCTTTGTCCCAGGATCTCCTAGAGTGCTCTAGGAACACCAGGACACTCAGGGCACCAAGGGCACCAGGTGTCCCCAAAGCGTAAGTCTACTTGGTAGGTTTGCTCCCTGGTGTTCTAGGAACCCTCAGAGCCACACAAGTACCACTAGGGCCAAATATAAATGTGACTTTTCTCACAAGTTTGAGTGAAAAATTGCCTTTGCTCTGACAAGTTATATATGCACCTATAAATAGTGTCTTACTGTACGCAGCTCACAAAGTATGATTTTTGTTCAAAGTGTCCTGGAGTGCCTTGGAGCGTCTTTGGGCAGACCAATACATTGTGTAGCCCACAAGACAAAATTTTCTTAGAAAAGCTTAGAGCGCCTAAGGATAGAGCAAAACCTTGCATATGACCTTGGTGCTTCCAGGATGCAATAAGAATAATGATGAAAGATAAGTGTATTATTGGGGCAGTGCAATGGTAGTAAGCGTATTAAAAGCTGGTAGAAAAATGCTGGATTAAAGAGTATGCTTCAAAGAGTACGTCCCTCCACGTCATCCAATTCTGAAAAGTCCACGCCATTGAGATCCTTGATCGCATCCTCTTCAGTAGCTTCAGAAAGCAACAAAACATGGGTAACTTGCGATCTAAGCTTGATTGTCAGCATGAAATATTCAAAAAAAAAAATTACTCGACTCGCCTGATTTTTTTCAGCATTTCCTTCTCTAACCAGTCAGCGTATTTAGGAGATCTTTTGGCCATAACCTCCCAGGTTTTGAGATGATGCTGATATCTGTATAAAGTGCGTTATAAAACATTAAAAGGATATATTTGTAACAACATACCTTGAGCCACAATTAAGCTCGCTAAATTCCAATGAAATTTTGCTTCCATTACTAAAGGATCTAATCGCGTTTTCCACCTGTTAAACGCAATGAGCGAAATAGTAGAGAAATTTTCCTATAAAATCTTACAGCAGTAGCCACCAGTACAATTGTCTCCTTGGGGATGCGATTTTCCTTTAACATACGTTTCATGGCAAGATTATCAGACCTGGAGGTGGAGAAAAATTGTTCACGAATAACTTCAACAAAGACAGGGTGGGCGAATGGAAGATTTTTGTCAAACGTTTGGTTCTAATGATTCAAATTAGCCATGAACCTTCAAAAATAATAACGAATACCTCGAGATCAAGTTTGCCATATTTGAAATGACTATCCTCAAGAAGCCACTTGACACGTTCAATTATGGCGTTGGGCTTCAGGCCACCAGGTAATCTATACTCGCCAGCTAAAACAAGCTTGACCTTGGTAACAAGGCTGCTTAATAAATTTCCTCGTCCATACATGGCCTAAGTTGTTAATATATTTTGAGGCTATAATATTCGATAGAGAGGGGCAAGATACTCACAAAGGTGGCCAATTTATCAAGGGCATCAGTTTTTTTGGCCTTCTTCAGTATATCAACGTAGGCTGGTTCAACACCAGACTTGTCGGCCTTCGCGAACTCGGTGAGAGTTTTGACGGTGCTTTTGTAGCGCTCATCTGCATCACGGGCAGGAAATGGTTCACCGAGTGCGGCCTTCTCTCTAAATAATTCTTTAGCTCGTTTCGCGAATTCTCCAGTATTAGGCGAAAATTGTCCTTGTGAAATTTTGCGACTGGTGGGCTTATTGGAGGAAGAGGAAGGCGTAGGAGTGCTGGAGGTTGCTCTATTCTTCCTGTTGGTCTTCTTGGTAGATGATGCTTTGATGACAAGCTTGCAATATATAAGAACAGGTTTTTCAAGAGCAAGAAGCGACATACCCCATTTGTGTCAAACTCGTTTCCAACAACCTCTTCATCGTCAGCATTTTCTTCCAAATAATTATTGGGATCTTCCTCTTCAGGATCGCTTATTCCATTTTGAGCACCAAGTTCTTCATTGTCTTCCTCCTGTCCTGAAAGCTGCAAGTCGTTAGAGAAATCGTAGTTAGCGGAAAGCTCCTCTTCTTCGGCATCTATATGAGGAGATGCCGGACGTGCTGGGACTGCCGGACGTGCTGCGATTGCCGGACGTGCAGGACTTTGATGATGAGAACTCATGTCATCATCAGAAATATTCCCATCAGCGTCAACCATAGCCTGATTATGACGACGAGCTTCTAAAAAAAGATATTGATTATCCATTGAAAGCATTAAGGTTTAAAAGTTTGAAAGTTTAAATCTTACTCTCAAGGGCATCCTGAGCGACCATTTCCTTGGCCTTGTCCAAAGATATGTTGCCACGTTGAAGAAGGTCCGTGAGTTGTTGTTTTTCTGCTGCATTCAAAGGCTGCTTTTTGTTAGCTGAGATGCTCTTTTTTGCAGGTGGCGCTTTGGTCTTTTTAGCTTGAGTAGGCCTTTTGGCCTTAGCCCGGGTTGATGCTCGACGAGGTTGGGTTGATGGAGGAGCCTCTTCTTCATCTTCTGATGGTAGGGTACGAGGTGGATGTCTACGAGTGGAGGGGGGAGGACTATCTTCACCATCAGACGAAGGAGGATGAGTACGCTTGGGCATGGGGATTATTTGAAAGAAATGAAGTGATGACACGTTGGGATATTTGGGAAATCACTTTGCTCTATATTAGTTCCCACGCCATTTCTTCCAGAATCTTCGTCTAAGAAACTATATACAGGATAATAAGCAAATAATAACAATTCAATTCCTACTATCCTATGTTGCGAAGCTTTTATGTCCTTCCCATCCATTCCGATCTTTTATCCACTTGAGTGCCATTTTATCCGTATGAAAAACCATGGAACCTCTCTTTCCTTTGAAGTGTCTGTTGAAGTGCGTAATCTGACCTGATGGAAAAACCACAGCATCACCATTTCTTGTCTCAATGGACACACCTGCCTCCTTGAGAGCAATACCACCACCTTTACAGTGCGAGAGCGTCAAAACAGAGCAAAGATCCAGATCCATGGGGTCACGATGACATGTTGTCGAAACATTTATGTTTACGACAACGCTTCCAAATGGTGCAACTGGCGAAATTTCATTATCTGGAAGTGAATCGACCCACTCCTGAAGATATGCAGTTTTTTTGGGAAGAAGACGCTCCATCTATAATAATGAGATTTTGATTTTTAACATAAAGTGGACAAAATGGACATACCTCTTTTTTGTGCCATGAAAACACGTCATTAAATGTAGAAACAAATCCATTATATAGCTCAACATTGTCTGTGAGCTCTTGAGATGATCTTGGTGTAAATTGAGAGGTCACTGGAAGTCGCTTTGCACCTATTTTAAATAAATGTGAGGTTTCTACATCTTTAGGTGCAGAATGTCCCTATAACAAGTTAGATTTCAAGTTCTTTCAATAGAATAGATCAATAGCTCACGTACATCGACAGAAAAGCGGTTATAAATTGAGAAATGCAAACACTCGAAAAGATGTTCAATTCCTAGGAATTCTGAATCTATATCTTTGAATTCTTTAGGCCAAAGGAGTGAAAGCTTTGCAACTAGCATTGAGCGAATATCTTCAGGTAATGTTGGAATTATCAAAAAGAGGATATTGCCGTTTTTATCATTGACTCTGAGAACTTTGCTGTGAAAAACCAGTCAAATACATATCGACTGTCAAATAAATAGATACATACCCTTCAAGTATATCGGGATGCAAACTGATATATACACCCTTCTCGTTTCTTCCTGATTTCAGCTGTTTGCAAAGCTAATAAATTGAAGTAAGCTTTAATTTCGATATATCAGACAAGTTGAAATATCACCAAAGTTTTGAATTCTTTGAGACTATGTGCCACTTTGCCTCGCTCCACTTTTGCTCTCTCCTTCTCCGTGAATAGAAATATTGCATCTCGATCATTTTTAGGAACGTCGGATTTCTTGTTTTCCTTTAATTGAGGATCGTATTTGGTGTCGATAATATAGACATCTGGAAGCTTCGTATTATCTGAATTGAGAATTTTGAAGAGCTTAGCTGACGATTCATCCTCCGCCTCATCCTCCGCCTCATCATCATCATCATCAGACATTGGAGAGATGGGCCGCTCGATAGTGGAGCCATTAAGGAGTGTATAATTCATGGAAAAAAGACTGTAAAGTCTTTCTTCTAAAGGAAGAGTGGTAAGACATGATTGCCATGTAATAGCACAGCGATGGCTAATTATTGAGCTAGAAAATTATATCATCAATTAACAGAGATGAATTACTGCAAGAAAATATACAAACTCAATTTTCATAGCGTCAAAGAACTTGTCAGAAGCCTCCAAGTTGGCCAGATTAATAGCGTTGGATATCTTCAGTTCATCAAGTAGATTTTTGTTGAACATAGTTGAGTTTAATACTTGGCATTTTGGTCGAATGCGAGCTATAGCGGGAATTATTGTCTGGATGAATATCATCCCTAAGGGATCATCTTGAATTTGAATGAATAAATATTAACAACATTTTACACAATATATATCACTTGCCTGCCCTAGGTGCTCTAATAACTCGGCAAATTTCTGCAATAGTGCTTACAGCCATATCCATAAAGGCAACACGTTGTTTACCCGCAGCGATAAAAAGAAGAAAATAGATAGAGCCTAAATATTGGTGTTCATTAATATTTTGAAATGAAGGATGAGGTAAAACGCACCAGCGCCTGCGAGGTTCGCAAATGTAGATCCTGCACGATTTAGACGAGCAAAGCATGGGTGCAGAACTGGGTCTAGAAATCTTTCCTTGACCTTTTTGGCAGAAATGCTATGCTTGTTCATGAGACTAGAATAAATGAAATTATAGACAACGTTTCACTCCAAAGCAACCAGAAAGGTATACCTTTTGACTTTAGCAGTAAAAGAAATATAGTTTACCATGGATATAAAATCGTAAGCAAATAGAAGGTCCTCCGTTCGTAAGCAGCGTTGCGTTATGTTGTCCAAAGAATCTACTTGGAAAAGTGCCTGAGAAGATCCTAGAACCGGACTTTTCCCAAGAATGTATTGTTGAAAATGAGATGATATGGATCCAAGAACAACTTCCTCAATGACACTGGAATCCAAAATTCTGGATATAATCCGATAAGCAGAGTCTGGCAGAGCTCCACTTCCATGAAGCTGTTGCTCTTCACTCACCCCCCAATTCGTAGCGGCATTTCTCCGAGGACGACGGCTAGGACGGCTTCCTCGTTTAGGTGGGCAAGCGTTGACCACCTTTGGGGGTTCGTCACCTCCATCTCCGCCTTCTAGTTCCCCATCAAGCGTAATAGTAGCCTTCAAGCCCATAGATAGAGACTGCATCGGATTTCTTGCAGTGAATGTGAATGGCGTTGGAGGAGAAGAAAATAAATGATGGGAGGTGGTAGAAATGGGAATGGGCATTGGCGATAATGGAGTGGCACATGAATTAATACCATTGATAGATGTGGATGGAGGGACGACAATCCTCATAAGCGAAGTCAGACCTTCCAACGCAAGACCAGAGTCGTTTTCAGCTTCCATGACAATCCTATAGGCTGGTTGCCATTCCTCGTCAACATAAGCAGAACCAAGACAAACTCTAAGCTGTTCTTCAGCTTGCGGCAAGGAAATATTGTCGGATAAAGCAAATTGGCGAAGTATATCCCATGCCCTCATATCTCTAAGTCCTGAAAGTGAAGAAAATGTATTAGCTAGGTTGGATGATAGTTCTGGAATAGACTCACCAGTTAGACTTGTTCTATCTCCAATAAGAATTTCAGACTCCAACACGGTATCATCACTTTCTAAGATTTGTGGCAGGATCCTGACTGGGGTTATTGCCTTGGTGGGAGACTGGGAGAAAATTGTGCTTTCATCACTGTCATCACAGCTATAGGATGAGGGAGTAGATGTCCCGAAGAGGAGAGAGTGGGGCAGAGAACCTGGGGATGTAGTCGATCCCGAGTCTGAGGTTGTGAATGTGGAATGAAGAACAGATTCAAGATAGAGCAATAAGGATCTGGTTATGGAGCTATCAACTGTCTGTTGGGATTGCTGAAGGCTGTGGTGGAGTAGGAGAAGCTGTTCCTCCGTTAGATTGAGCTGGTATGACTTCATAGTTTGAGTTGTGAGAACCTGGTCAGAGATCTTCAAGTTTCTGACCGAATTCCCACGACTTGAACCCTGACAAATTCTGTATGCACTGAAGAGATATACTACTATTGATAGCTATTCGATAATTTACTGCGCTTTGTGAGGAGAATCGCAACTGAAAGAATAGTCCGGAGCAGGAACTAATTGTAGCCGCAAGCAAAAAAAATGTACCTTGTAGAAGTAATTACTATGCATATCCGCAACACGTTGATACGACCACCGTCCATGAACGAGAAGAAGCTTGGTAAGGAACCGGAATTGTCCAAAGGCGTAGTCGGCGGACATTGCAGCTTGCGAACGTTCGAGACCGAAAAGACCGCATCCAATGTTCGCCTCTTGGATCATAGCAACATCGTTGGCGCCATCACCAATCGAGAGAGTCATCGCATTTCGTCCCTCCTTGACCTAATTCACAAAAAAGAAAAAGGCATTAAAATGTGAGAATAGCGGGAATGAGAAGTGAACTTACAAGGTTAACCGTCAACGCCTTCTGGGCTGGAGATACACGACAGCACACAACCGTTTCACACTGCGTGCCCAGATTGAGGAACAACGGCTTCAGCTCCAGCGTCAGCGCATGATGAAGAGTCTCTCCATCAATGACAACGGCGAAGGAAGCTTGCGCGCCAGGGACGAAACCTCGCTTACGGAGGTCCCATGTGGGCGGACCAAGAACCGAGGCGATCTTGTTCAATCCCGCCTCCAGTTGTGCTCGAGTTTGTTCTGGTGTGCTCGCAGATAGAATCATCAGGTCCATATCGTTCTTGAGGAGGTTGCAGCTGTAGCCGATTTCGATAGCCGTCTGGAGCTTATCACCTAAACAAATCGCGTAAAAGTCAGGATACGAACCATACGCGTCAAGAGCAGAAGAAAAAAAAAACATACCAGTTAAAATCCACAACTTGAAGCCAGCACGATGAAGCATCTCAATAGCCTCGGGTACACCTTCCTGCAGCTTATCTTCCAAAGCGGTGGCCCCAAGGATCAACAACGAATGCTCGATCAGCGCATTCGCCTTGTCGAGCTCCTCTTCCCTGTTCTCGATCGCATTCGACGCAGTGTCCCAGATCCTACACCAATTCAAATACTCCTCCTCCTCCAGGTACCGATACGAGATACACAGCGTCCTCAACACATTATTCGCGAACATCTCCATATCCTTGCTCGTCTGGTCCTTGAGCGCCTGGTCGTGATCCTTGGTCAACCGTTCATAAATGACACTGTCCGCGCCCTTGCAGTAGAGAATGAGGCGACCGTCAGGGCATCGGAGGACCACACTCATCCGCTTCCGGGTGCTGTTGAACTCGAGCTGCTTGAGGAAGGTATACTTCTCCGACTGGCCCATGACCTCGATCTCCAGCGTATCCTTTGACTTGCCGAGGAACGGGAACCCCGCGTCTCGCGCAGCGCTCACCAACGCAGCCTCATCAGGCGACTCGGCCTTGTAATTGATAATATACGGCTCCTTCTGCGGCTCCGGCCGGTCCGCAAGCACACTGTGACACAGCGCCAGCGCTCTAAAGAAGGCAACAAGATGCGCGCGTTGCTCGTTCGATCGGTCTGCGAGGTCTTCCGCAAACTTGGGCGAGACGAGGGTAAGCTTTTCCGATTGGAAATATCGGTTCTTGAAAGCACGTTCCATGGTATTCACCATCTGCGTCTTGAGCTTGGACAGCTTCTCGTTGATCTCGTGCGGGTCCAACGTGTCGCCTTTGCCTTCGCGAGTTGCCGCTCCTTGTTGGGCCTCTGTGATTCCTTCGCCATAGGAGACACCGTGTACGGAGCATTTTTGAAACTCCATGATGTTCTGCGTGAGGGTACCGGTTTTGTCCGAGAACACGTATTCGATTTGACCCAGGTCGTCGGAGATATTCCAAGTCTTTAGAACGCAGGGTGTGTCGTAAGATGCGTAGTACATTTCAACATCTTGAGAGATGAAGTACACTTGGATGGTTTTCACAATTTCGATGGAGATGTAAAGCGAGATGGGCACAATGTTCTGGAAGGCGATGAGACATGATCTATGAAAGTAAATTTAAAAATAAGAAAAATTTACAAGCGCATGCTAAAAAACAGGGGCTTACACAAAAGTGATGACCGCATTCACGATATTCGAGGATGTGGGGTCGGTATTGATCTCGAAAAACTCGGCACTGGTCCCAGTTCGCACATCTTCCAAACCGCTGAAAATAGCCGCGATCAAACACATAATCGAAAGGACGCAAAAGTTGACGATGACGTAGAAGTTGGTCTCCTTCTCGATCCTACTCCGTTTCGAAGGAGTGTCGCCTCCATTGAGCATGATCTTGGTGTCCGAACCCGTGAAAACAACGAGGCCAATAACCCACGCGGTATTTCGAATAGCACAGCCACGGAGAAGGAGTTCATTGATGCTGACTGGTTCTTGCCTTTGCTCGTCCGAGTTTGGGTCCTCGTATCGCAAAACACCGTGGTAATGATAGAGGTTTTGGTGTGCGGGTTCGGAATCCAACACGAACGAGGATCTCTCGATGTCTTCCTCTGATGTGATGGTGGAAGTCGCCCTGACTGATTTCCGTGGCTTCAAGTTCGTCTCTCCGTCCAGGTTCTTCGTCTCGAGGTAGCACATGCCTTCCGAGTCCGAGGTGGAAAGAACGACAATATCAGCTGGAACCTGGTCGTTATCCCTCAGTAACACGATGTCTCCGACTTCTAGTTTCTTCCGAAGCGTCCTCTCCCACCGAGCCGACCCTGGTGTCCGCTTTCTCCAATCGACGACGCCCACGTTGGACTCGGAACGTAGAGATTGTTGATATTGGCCAAGTGAACCGAATTGTGACAAATCATGAGCTTTATTATGTGGAGTCGAGTTGTCGTGCAATGTGGTGGCTGAGAGTTCGGCGAGAGAAGGCGGTGGATAGCTATGCGAATCCACGCTCTGGATATCCTCCAACCGACGGCCGCCTGCTCCCCTAAGGTCCAGACTATTTTGGATAATCCCAGAGAATTTGCTTGTACTTCTCGTTCTAAGTGCCCTCTACAGCATAGAATAACCTGTATGTGTGATTCAGAGTCATCTTGACGCTTTGTAGTAGGAGGTGCGTTGCCAGAGTCTTGCAGTTAGGAACCCGTTGTGAGGGTGTCGGTCTGGATAGAGCGGATTGAGAACACTGTTGGAGTGGAGGTGGAGGCATGTGGTTGGTGTTGTTGTTCAGCCTAGCACGCAAAGAGGCTGGCCGACGAATGGCCATCGTTGGAGGATGGAAGAGCGAAATGTAGATTGAACAGACATGTTTGTCACGTGATGGCGCAACCCAGATGCCAGCGCAAAGATATGCCCTCCTGAAGCCTTCAATCTCGATTTCGTTCTTGATTGACATCATATAATCGATGTGGGATGATGCGATCGTGTAGCGGAAGTGCATCAGGATGAGAGAGATGTTGTTTGAGGGGCAACGAAGATCTCGCGCTCTCCCCATTCCCTTCGCCGCAAGACTGGACAAAGATCAGCGTAATTTCTCTGTCTGACCAGGATCGAATCGAGGTAGCCGACAACGACGTCGTGTAAATTCACGGAATCGACAAATAAAATGATTCGATAGGGAGACCTTCTGACAAGAACTTCTTGTAGAAGTCCTTATGAGTTTGCTGGCACATTAGCACGCATTGGTTGTTCTCGTCCTCCAGTGGGCGACACGCCTGGCCCATCATCTGCAGAACATCCATAACCGGGTAGTCGATGTAGCGATGCTCTTTGCCTTCATAGAACTGCACACCCATGATGATGACCATATGGCTGGCCACAGGTAAACTCCAAGCCGTGTCCTGTCAAAAATAATTAGTCAAAGGTATGCGCAACAAATGAACAACGGCTGACTTTAGATGCGACCAAAACTTGGATAGCACCAGACTCGAAGAGCCGCTGTACGATACGCTTATCTTGCTTATTGAGAGCTTCGTGGTAGTACCCAATGCCATGCTTCAGGATCTCAACTAGACTCTTGTCATTGATGAGGTCAAGATGCGGGTGCAGATCTTCCAATTCGATGTTGAGGGACAGATCAGGATTCTCGTCCGCGGCGCAGTGCGTCAAGAGATCGTCAACAGTCAATCGGCATTGTCTCCTCGAAGGCACGAAAATAACAACGGGCTTTGTGGGCGAGTGTTCCTTGATAGCGGGTTTGGACATGGCGATCATAAGCGAAGGGAAGTCGTTGATGGTAAATGACTGGATGTGAATAGCCATGTCGAGTGGTCGAGCGCTGAAGAAATCAAATACAGTAAATATAAAAACAAAAAGACAGGGGATAACATCAACGAACCTTGGTGAAAAGTTGGAAATGGTATGCTCCGAAGCACCCATCCACTTTCCGAAGTCCTCAGCATTTGCGAGAGAAACACCACACACGACAATACGTGTCTTGTTCCCAGTCTGGCGTTCGACGTATCGCGAAGTTCGTGAGATGACGACCTCGTAAGTCGGGCCAACTTCACCGCCAACCATCTGAACCTCATCGGCGATCAAGAGGCCAAGCGTTTGTACGTTTTCGCGTTGTCGCCACCTTCGAGAAATTAGATCCCACTGCGAACGAAAGAGCATCCAAATCAGCAACAAAAGTAGAACAATTGTAACGAAAAACGTACCTGTGTCGGCGTGCACACGAGGACATCTCCTTTTTCTAGTAGCCTCAAATCCGCACTCGTCTCTCCCATCAAACTTAGATTCTCCTTCCTGCCCTGTACGCTTCCAAACTTGGCCTTCCATTCCTTCACCCTCAGATCCACCATCTCCTGATACGACTCGATACAAACCGCCCTCTGCGATTCGGGTTTGCTCCACAGCCGCATCAGTGCAAACTCCGCACAGATCGTCTTCCCACTACCCGTCGGGGCGCCAATGAAGACGTTTTCGTCCGAGGTATACAGTGCCGGGAACACTTGAGTTTGGATCTTGTTGAACGTTTGTATCGAATTGGCGTAAATCGCCTCGAACTCTTTGTTATGCAACGCAGAGAAGGGAAGTGCTTGCAGGTCGAGAAGAGGTGTCGGCTTCGGGAACCTTTTGGGGAGAATCAAATGCTTGAATGAGATTGGCAAACGCGTCTCCGCATGCAGCCAACGGTCCGAAATGACGGAGATATAATAGTTTGGAGGAACGGGCTCGAACATGGGCACCGTCAGTGTGACGTTATGCTCGTCCTCGGCGTATCGTTGGCGCAACACGAAGTTGTCATGGAACAGCATAACCTCGCTGTCGACGTCTTTGACCATGATGAGGAAGTTCTCTGCTGTGCTATGGATCTTCTCGTCCCACCGGAAGTCAGGAACAATGGAAAGATCAATGCGAAGCAGAGATCGGGTGATTGGTTGAACTTGAGCTTGCAATCTATACAATTTGTTTACAAACCATAACGTGATCAATTTAAAATGAAAACTTACTGGAGTTTGGGGAAATTATGCACAAGAAGGTGTACAAGTCGACCAGCGTTGGGAATTCCGATCAGTTCTCCGATTTCAGGTGGTGTCAAATCGAAGTAGCGATACCACGGCTATGAAAAGGATTAATAAAAAAACCACGAAGAGAAAATGAGAAGGATGGCTCACGAATTGTTTTCCCTCCGCTTTGCGGACCACATCTGCCAGCACACCCTTGAATTAGCGAAGAGGCGTCATTGAACCCCACCTATTGAAAAACGAACGGCAGTGAAGGCGAAGATACTCGTTCCTCGTGCTCGATTAATGGCCGACCTAAATTCTTCGTCTAAATCCATCATCAAACCACTGCGCCTTCTTGTATTACGGCGGCTAGGTGGGATGACACGAGGTTCCCCAGGATAAGCATACTCTTGGTTCTGGATACCTGTGTCATCGACAGTTCGAGTGTGGTGAGATGAGACGATTGAAGGTGGTTTGATCCTCTTCATGGATAATCTCTCAAAGCGAAAGAAGTGACTAAAAATGCCTAACCTCAGCAACCATTATGGAAGCTTAAAATGTAACACAAAC
>Ga0307517_10005615_pt1 | contig 18827 bp, 7 predicted proteins | sample 23_EM_MG_FD_194515 | JGI IMG/M metagenome (GOLD analysis project Ga0307517, IMG submission 194515) | Populus trichocarpa ectomycorrhiza microbial communities from riparian zone in the Pacific Northwest, United States - 23_EM | ecosystem: Host-associated > Plants > Roots > Unclassified | place... | reverse complement strand
GAGGAGTTGTTGTTGTGAAGAGAAGAGTTTTTCCCCCGCTTCTGTGTGCGATCGTATTAGGTGTGATTCCTTGGCGCCGTTTCGTTTCGTTTCGCCGTATATCGTTTCGAGCCCAAGTTTAAAAGATGCTTCTCGGACGATGGGACGTCAGTCTCAACAAACAAAATAACAAAGGCCAAACACTACTCCGGTGGGCCGCTTCCAACGGCCATGAGGGAGTGGTGAAGATATTACTCGGACGAAATGATGTCAACCCCGACAATCCAGATAACAACGGCCAAACGCCACTCTCGGATGCTGCTTCTAATGGGCACGAGGGAGTGGTGAAATTACTGCTCGGACGAAACGACGTCAACCCCAACGAGCCATATAACGACGGCCGAACACCACTCTCGGATGCTTCTTACAAAGGGCACGAGGGAGTAGTGAAAGCACTGCTCCGGCGAAGCGACGTCAACCCAGACAAACCGGATAACGACGGCCGAACACCACTCTGGGGTGCTGCTTCTAAGGGGCACGAGGGGATTGTGAAAGTACTGCTCGCACGAGACGATGTCAACCCTAACAAGCCGATCAAAAATGGCCGAACACCACTGTGGGATGCTGCTTATAAAGGGCACGAGGGAGTAGTGAAAGCACTGCTCCGGCGAAGCGACGTCAGCCCCGACAAACCGGATAACGACGGCCGAACACCGCTCTGGAATGCTGCTTATAATGGGCACGAAGGAGTGGTGAAAGTACTGCTCACACGAAGAGGTGTCAACCCCGACAAACCAGATAGCAACGGCCGAACACCACTCTGGTGGGCTGCTTATACTGGGCACGAGGGAGTGGTCAAAGTACTGCTCGGACGAAATGATGTTAACCCCGACAAACTGGATAACAACGGCCGAACACCACTCTGGGGTGCTGCTTATAATGGGCACGAGGGGGTGGTGAAAATACTGCTCGCACGAAGCGACGTCAACCCCAACAACCCAGATAACAACAGCCGAACACCACTCGGGTGGGCTGCCTGTGCTGGGCACGAGGGAGTGGCGAAAATACTGCTCGGACGAAACGACGTCAACCCCGACAATCCAGATAACAACGGCCAAACACCACTCTCGGATGCTGCTTATAATGGGCACGAGGGAGTGGTGAAACTACTGCTCAGACGAAACGACGTCAACCCCAACGAGCCAGATAACAACGGCCGAACACCACTCTCGGATGCTGCTTACAAAGGGCACGAGGGAGTGGTGAAAGCACTGCTCCGGCGAAGCGACGTCAACCCCGATAAACCCGATAACAACGGCCGAACACCACTCTGGGGTGCTGCTTATGGTGGGCACGAAGGGGTGGTAAAAATTCTACTCGGACGGGACGACGTCAACCCTAACGAATTAGATAACTATGGCCAAACACCACTCCACCGGGCTATTGATAAAGGACACAAGGGAGTGGTAGCCCTGCTCCAACCTCTCGAATCTGCCACCCCCGGCATGTCATTTAATCTGTGAGCCATTTCTCGCCTTACCCGCCCCACACGCGAATGACCTCTCTGCCATACCTGCATGGATTGCAGCAACTCCACAACTGGCCCATCGCTTCTGCTGTCCCACCCTAACCTCCTCCCGCAGTTCCAACACCCACTTTGTCCCAATTCCCCCTTTTCCCATGCCTGATCGCCTATAGCGCTTGCGGCTATGTGGTTCCGCGGATCTACGGTTGTGCAGATATGCGGATATGTTGCTCGGAGATATATGGATATAAGGCATGTGGTTTTGTGGCCCCTAGCGACTATGTACCTAATAGTGGGTTGTCCTCACATCCTATGCCGCTAGGCATATGGAATTTGTTTCTTGTTTTGCTGATACCTATTGCTAGTAGGCATGAAGTATCGGGTATTTGGTTATATGATGTTTCCTTTATACCGTACTGTCGTTATGGATACATGAGTCGACACGCTAGCAAGGTATAGGTTTTGGAGATCATGCGGGGTCATGAGACATCATGATGGTTCTAGATTACTTGAGATTGCTAGGGATTAGTATTTGTCAGCTTAGTGCATTTATTTCGAGTTTATTGAGTTTCGGGGGTTTTTAGGTGTTATCAGTTTGACCAAGAGGCATATATCAGCTGGTCTCTCCTTGGCTGCCGGATAGAGGAGGCAGCTAACTAGTCCCCTTTCTTCCATGTTCTTAGAGCTTATTCCGATCGCGCTTTTGCTCTTTTATTCTTTCGTGCTTTCATTAGGCTCCAGCATCCCTTCCCCCCCGGATTTTGCATGTCAGAACCTTACCCCAAATGTTTCTCCCTTGGTCGGGGGTAATATCTGCCCCTGTCTCTACCCGGATCTCCTCCTGCAGCCAGATCCATCAATTCTGTTTCTAGTCTAAAGTTTAGTCTTGGTGGGGGATATTTCTGCTGCGTTGAGATGGGCTCGTCTGGTTGTCTGGTACGATACTCTATCATAATTATTTCCTTTTTTCCCCCCCTGTTTTCTAATCTCCTCTTTGTGCAGCGCTTGTTTCTCTAACCTCTCCGAAATCCCTTTCGCCCCCCCATCTGAACTATAGACCTGAGGGCTATTTGGATGTGGATGGAGAAAAATATTTTTATGACGAATTGTTAAAAGTGACGGAAGGTCACATCTTAATTAAGCTATCGAATTCTTTCAGTAGCGACTTGTTCCCACAGATAACCAAAGATCATCCTTGTACCACTACCGCTCCACCCCGACTCCTCCATCCAGGAAAAGCCAATGTAGTAAGGCGTCCCTTTGCCTCAACTATCGGCCCTCCCACTCCACATGTCCCGTATCATCGCCGCGGAAAAAAACCCCACTATCCCGCCAACCCACCCACCCCCCCCCCATTTATGGTCTTACATACCTGTTGTTTTCGCAAGTATCCGGAGGCCCCAGAGCTTTCCTGGCCACAATCGTACCAAGGCTTCCGGATACCTTCAAAGCTAGCAAGTAGATCACCTATGATATAATTTTGGAGTGTATAATAGCACTAAGGAGGAGCCACATTCGATCCAATATTTTTATCCTAATGTGGGGAGCAACCTTGTCGTCAAAAAAAACCCAATGGCATTTTTTCCCCTCCTTTTAATGCGTGCCAGTGTACTGAACCCGGACGCAAGTTAAGTCCCCGAGGTGCTCACAATAACCGCCGCCCTTTTTCAACAATCGAGGCTCATAATTAATCATCGACAATAAAGAGTGGCGCAGCTTCTCTCTGGGGAAAATAATAAATTTTTTTATTCCGCTAGAAAACCTCTAGGAAAAATTGACAGGGATGGAAAGAAATTGACAAAATTCGGTGTTGTTTCTGTAGTAGCAAGCAGCAGTGCTGTTGGAGGCCGATCATTGATGGACAATCGCGGTCCGGCCCCTATTTCGAATACATTGCGTGTGGGTAAACCCTGTCCCACTTCCCCCTCCACCGCCCTCTTATATCTCTCCTGAGATGTAAAGTGGCTTTTTCCCTTGGATGAACTGGCGTGGCTCACGGCACGTTATTGTTCTTACTGTTGTATAGTAAGTTACATGCAAGCATTCAGATTGAACAATAGCTAGTAGCGAGTGACGCCTGATGACTGGCTTCTCTGACATACCAGTACCATAACCCTGCGGTTGCCCGTCAGTTTTTTCTTGTCACTTCCCCGCCCCGGCCCCGGCCCGTGACTGAGCATGTGGTGGCTCCAGTGTTCCCAGCCGTCTAGTCCGTGCGTCATTGGGGTCGGACGGGGCGGACTACGGCTTATAGTCTGTTTTTTTGGGGGCACAAGGATGGACTACGCCCGGGAAGGTGAGGACCAGACTGCAGGGGACTATGGTACTATATGTTGGAGCTCCGGTACTAGCCGAAATTGAAATCGTGCACCTCCAAACGAATTATTCTAAAATCATGGGACATCACTCGTGCAGCCCCATACTGTCCCTGTTGTCCGGAACACATTGAGGTCATTATTGGAGTGGCTAGCCTTGATATCGGTATTGGTGTGGGTAGCGCACTGGGAATGATCATTGACTGGGGAATGGGGGAGCGACAGGAATCTTTGGAATACGGACTGGTATGAGAGCGAGGATGGGATGTTGGGATGTTGGCACTCTGGAGGCTGTGCTAGTCTAGGAGGCTTGTATATATTGGCGGATTGTTTGTTGTTATGATTGGCTGTTGTAATACGAAATGCTATAAGGGTTGGCTTTGGATTTCAGTCCCGGCCGTCCCCTGTAGTCCTTCATAGACCCCGGCGATCCCACACAATCCCCCGCAGCCCCGCACAGTCCCGCCCCCCCCAGGGCTCTTGACAGTCCCCCCAGACATTTGGGGACACTAGGTGACTCCCCTGCTTCCGCTCCTGATGGGGAACTCCAATTACCTTGCACATCTCTCTTATATTTGAGAACTTATAAAAATAGAGGACGCTATTGGATTGAAAGCAATTGATATAGTACAGTAAATCACAGCTGTCAAAAAATGTAACTCTGGTTGGGTATATATGAACGGAGAGGCTGTGGCGGAGCCAGGTTTTTTTCTGCAAGAGCCATGCCAGCTATACCCACTGTGTCCACAGCTCGGTGTATAGTTTACTAATAGTGTTGCCAGTGCAGTGATCCATCCTAAAGTTCATAGGAGATTTACTCAACTATCTCGGATAGTTGTTTTCTTCGGTAAGTTAGTTCTTGGATCCTACGTCATTGATATAGACTCATTTATAGACGGTGATTCGTTATAGTCAATAACTGTTTGAATCCCTAATTTACCTAAGTTAGCGGTCGAAAGTCCTTGACGGATTTATGCCCTGACTATTAACTTACGGGGATAGCTATATTAGAGGGATCTAGCAATTTGCGGAAGGAACGCACGACTAGTGATGAACATGATTATGATCGAGCAGATCACAGAGGTTGTATTCGATCATGATCTAATTGAGAGGACCCTATGATATAATTAAGTCGCAATCAACTGGTGCATGCCGGGCAGCATTAAAGACTTCCGACATACTCCGCAATATTGTTTCCGCCCCTACATCGATCCAAAGCGCATTACCAAACGATAAAGGGATAAACGGAACATGATATGCGGTATGCGATATGCCGAACATGCCGAGAAACATCAAAGAATTTCAACACAAACCCTCCCTCCTCCCTTCCTCGGCTCTCTTGTGTCTCCATGGAGATCTAACTTGGCCTTTTTCTTTCTCTCAATCTACTGGAAGGGCTGATGGCGCGTTAACTTTACTGTAGTGTGTCGTAGTATCATATAGTATGCAATGAAAACCCACAGTTAGAACATCAAACAGTAGCGAGTGACGTGTTATGACTCGCCCCGGCTTTCGGACTTCGTTAGATGATGTGTGATGATGTGTCCCCCATCCACTTTTTCCTTTGCTCCTTCCTTTGCTCCCTCAATTCCCGGCCACAACCGAGGGCACTACTTGCGGTGACACTACTGCTCTGGGCTCGGATGGGGAATTCCAATGAACTTGCACATTTCTCTTGTATTTGAGTATGATACCACAAGAAATATATTCAACAAAACTAATTTCATCGATTAAAAACTTATAAACCTTTGACGCTCATCCTAATCCTTTGAAGCTATAATTTAGTGTTTTTATATTTGGATAGTTACCGTAAGGGCATACATAACCGTATTGAAAGATTTTTTTTTTTGTTGGAAACCATGAGATGCTCGGCACGCTCTCATGGTAGTCGCTTTGTTTTTCGGATAGCTTCCGGGAATGCGCTTTGGCTTTGGGCATGTGTTCGGGCTTTCGGGAAAGCATTTCGGCTGCGGGGGGGCGCGATCGGTGCATCCGCCGTAAGGAGAGTGGGAAAGCTGTAAGTGCCGGATCTGCGAATATTGGATGATTCCTGGGCTATGCGCAGTGGGAGTTTGTTTTTTCCTTTGTTAGCACGGGGGTATGCAAAGGAAAAGGGGGTATACGGTGAAGAGTGTGGACATTTGTGGTAGCCAATGGGGGGGCGGGAGGAACTTTTTGTGGTTATATCTACTCTAGTCATTACCGCTAGTTAGGGGAGAGCGCTGTTGAAGAAAGGAGATCATCCCCGCTCCTGAGTTGTACGATCGTTTCCGTGTGTGAATTCTTGGCGTTTCGTTTTGCTGTGGACCTTTCTCTTGATTGCTGTCGCCGTCGGCTGACTTTTAAAACAACTAATATCGCATGGTATATCACAGCTGTAAAAAAAAAAAGGCTCCTTTTAGTATGTATGGACAGACTAGGGCAGAGTTAAGCCTTTCTTCCGCCTTTATTGTGCCAACTATATTAGCTCTAGCTATGTTTTGGAGCAGAGTTCGGTAAGGATGTCGTCCAAATAGTAGTTTCTCCAAGATCTGTTTACAGGAGATTTACCCTACCGTCCCAGTCAACCATTTTCATCCACAAATCAAATCTGGACCCTGACTACTATTAAGCTGGGCCCAAACAGAGAGTGATTGGCCTTGGCGCTTTGAATTCCTGCTTAGGCTCGCTGAAGGGTTTTAGCGGGTTTATGCCCCTGTCGAGAGAAAGATACCGCAGGCTCCTGTGAGAAATGCAGCACCCTGCGGCACCCTGAGCCCCTTAGCGCCCTACGAGTACCCTACTGTACGAGTACTGTACTGTGGCTAGTGGTCGTGAGGAATTCCACAAGAGCCGGTCCTTATTTTCCCAGGACACGATACAAGGCGTTTTCACGCCTCACTGAAAGCTATGCTGTGATGCCCTAAGTTAGGTGGTGTGTATAATAGCTCTAGTTTTTGCACAGGATCATCCGGAAGGCCTGATAAATCACGGCGGCCGTGGATATACTAAGCTAACCGATTCTGCGCAAGGCCTTTAGGGTATTCGTACGCCGCAGTGCAAGATTATCACTATGCGAGACTGCCGCGCAGGATAGCACTTGGGCTAAATAGGTGCAGAATTTCCGGCAATGGAGGGGTGTCAAATGAATCTAGCATCGCTACCAAGGACGGGTACTGAAACGATGACTTCCTGCCGGAAGCAGATTATCCCACAGTGGATCTTCTGAGCGAAGCAACGCTGGGCAAACAAAGAGAAATGATTAACCGGAGGAAAAGCCTTAGCAGAACCTAAGTGGGCAAACGCCGCTCACACTTATAGGAAGTGTTAAAGTATCCTCGATGTTGATCACGGAAAACCTCTGATGAAAGAAATCGTGAAGTGAAAAAACCTTAATGTGTAGAGTAGGTACAAAGTAGTCCTCGCCCGTATTCCCTTATCCTTACCCCCGCTTAAAACCCACGATACAGGCCCGTGATTACAAATCACTCCCTGTCCGGAAGTCACACCTTCTACCCCCCCCTGCTAGCTAACTAAGAATGGCTCACGCCCAGGACCATAAAGAAATAAAATATCTAACTAAAACCCCATAAACCATTTTGTAACTCCACAGTACTCAGCTGAATATTCGTGAAAGTATTTCCTGTGATTACGACATCACAAAAATTGCAACCAAACAAAAATCGGTACTGCTCGGAGTGACCTATATCCGGACTATTCCTGGCAATCTAGCAAGGAGCATAGCTAGGGGGATGGGGTTTGTAGTTAGTGCTGAAGTAGGGAGTTTTGTACTTGTACTGTGCCGGGGGTTGGGAATAGGTCTTGCGAAAGTGGCTCTTAGAATTTCTATGAATGGCAGCCAAGACTTCGCCGCACCTATGGCTCACATCCTAGTACAAGGCGTGGGGTTCTCATTTCTACTGCTGATATGGCTAGAACCGCAGGTATTATCCTACTGTAGAGTTTGATTGGTATATTATTGTCAGTTAAAATTAGCCGTGCACAAAGGATCCAGGGCAAGGCAACTGTCCTCGCGACCCCGCATTTTCAACACCACCTAAAGATATTCCTCTAGATCAAATATTAATTCCTACAATGTATTCTACCATGTGTTTACATTTTATGTCTTTTTTTTTGATTTTCATGATAGTGATGGGGAGTGCTGTTAACATGACTGGAATTTTTCCTGTTCGTTGACGTACGGTTAAGTATGTTAAGGCACCATACCTGGAGTTGCAACACAGGGGGTCCGCGCTTACCCGACGCCCCATGTGACTGATGCGGCGGCACTAGCCGGGGGCTGGTAATGAGGATTTGGGGGAGATTGATTGGACGGTCACGAGGAATCAGTGAGGTTGCACAAATTACCCGGCTTTTCTTCAGCCCTAGACAAGGAGTCGCCCCCTGACATACAGTAGTTAAAATAAAGATATTGAATCTTCAGCCCTTAAGAATTTCCGTAGCCGACTCTTTCTCCTCGTCCATCATCTATAATATCTTAACCTACGAAAAAGAGAAAATGTCCCAATCTTTCACTCACAATATTATCAACTCTTTCAACCCGGGTTGCACTATTAACGTGTCGAATAAATCTACAGCTGCCGACGACCGATCTGATATCCTAGCCTGGTTATCGCCACTGGATCCCAAGTCACGGCATCAAGACCTCCAAGCTCGTCGAGTCGGGAGCTTGGGGGAGTGGCTATTACAAACCGAGGAATTTATAAGATGGCATGCCGGTAGCGGGGACGGTGAATCCGATGACGCAGTTTTGTTTTGCTATGGGGATCAAGGGGTCGGCAAGACATATATTAGGTAAGAACAGCGGACCTGGTGCAATGGAAAAGGGGGGCGGGTACTAACAAGCTGTGGTGTTAGCTCATTGGTGATAGATAGTTTGTGTGTTCAGGCTGGGGGGCAAAACATCACGGTTGCCTGCCTCTATCTCGATTTCACCGCCCAGAGAGAGCAGTCATCAACGAGCATGCTGGGAGCCCTGCTCAAACAGCTTGTGGTCGGGCTAGGGGAGGTGCCGGAGGAAATAGTGCAAGCCTATGAAGAGCAACGAAATTTCATTGGTGGACGGAGACCACAACTTACGGATATTGTGAGGATGCTGCAGACCACCGCTTCCAAAAAACGTACGTTCATATGTATCGACGCTTTAGACGAATGTGTGCTAGAACATCGACTTAAGCTTCTTGATTCGTTGAGCGGAATTCTCCAAGAGTCTCCGGGCACCAGAATATTCGTGACTGGAAGACCACACATTCGACCCGAGATCGGAAGGAGTCTTGACGGAAGGGTGGCGAGTCTACCTATTAGCACTAGGAGAGATGATATTATAAAATACCTTCGCTCCAGGCTAGCAGAGGACCCAACTCCGGATGCGATGGACAGTAGTCTGGAGGCAGAGATCCTGAGGAAGATTCCTGAAGATGTTTCCGAAATGTATGTAGAAAAAACGATAGCACCGGGGAAAGCTACCCCAAGAATTCACTGACAGATACATATTTAGGTTCCTGCTAGTTTCGCTCAATATCGATTCTGTCCTGCAGGAAACTACAGTCTATCGTCGGCGGCAAAAGCTGATGGCAATGACCGATGGCTTAGGGCTGGGGGACGCTTATGGCGCAACGCTGAACCGAATAGAGGGGCAGGGTGGGGAGAGAGCGAGGCTTGGAATGGCTGCTCTGATGTGGATATCTCTCGCGGAGCGGCCCTTGAAGGCTAGTGAATTGTGCCACGCCCTGTCAGTCGAAGTCGGGTCGCCAAATCTCAATAGCGACAATGTCCCTTCAATAAGTACATTGCTCGCCTGTTGTCAAGGGCTTGTTGTGGTAGAAAAGGAGGGTTCCGCGGTCCGGTTGATCCACTTTACTCTTCAAGAATACCTCCGGGCACATCCCGAGCTTTTCGGCGCAGCTCACTCGACAATGGCCGAGACCTGCTTGAGTTATCTGAATTCTCAGCAAGTCAAGGCCATTTCAACAGGGCCCTCCTCCGATCTTCAAGACGCACCATTTCTCGAATATTCCTCTCTATATTGGGGAGTGCACGCAAAAAGGGACCTTTCGATTCGCGCGAAGCAGCTTGCGCTGAGGCTATTCGGTGACAACCGTAACCACATGCCCGCCAAAATCCTCATGCAAGCACAGAAGATCTCTTGTCATGCTGTCGATTTCGATAAAATTTCCCTATTTAGTGGTCTACATTATGCATGCTTCTTCGGGATTATTGAGATTGTAGCTAGTTTGGTCGAGGAGGAAGGGGGCAATATCAACAAAATGGATTGCGGGGGTAACACACCACTTGTGTGGGCTGCTTCTAATGGGCACGAGGGGGTGGTGAAAATACTGCTCGGACGAAACGACGTCAACCCCGACAAACCAGATAGCAACGGCCGAACACCACTCCGGTGGGCTGCTTATAATGGACATGAGGGGGTATTGAAAATGCTGCTCGGACGAAACGACGTCAGCCCTGACAAACCTGATAACAACGGCCAAACACCCCTCCGGTGGGCTTCTTATAATGGGCACGAGGGGGTGGTGAAAATACTTCTCGGACGAAACAACGTCAAACCCGACAGACCAGATAACAAGGGCCGAACACCACTCTCGGGTGCTGCTTATAAAGGGCATGAGAGGGTGGTGAAAATACTACTCGGACATGACGACGTCAACCCTGACAAATTAGATAGGTATGGCGAAACACCACTCATCCGGGCTGCTTATAAAGGGCACGAGGGGGTGGTGAAAATACTGCTCGGACGAAACGGCGTCGACCCCGACAGACGAAATAACAACGGCCAAACGCCACTCCAGTTGGCTGCTTATAGTGGGTACGAGGGGGTCGTGAAAATTCTACTCGGACGAGACGACGTCAACCCTGACAAATCAGATAGGTATGGCGAAACACCACTCATCCGGGCTGCTTATAAAGGGTACGAGGGGGTAGTGAAGATACTGCTCGAACAAAACGACGTCAACCCCAGCAAACCGGATAACAATGGCCGAACGCCGCTCTCGGGTGCTGCTTATAATGGGCACGAGGGAGTGGTAAAAATACTACTCGGACGAAACGACGTCAACCCCGACAAACCGGATAACAACGCCCGAACGCCACTCTCGGGTGCTGCTTATAATGGGCACGAGGGGGTGGTGAAAGTACTGCTCAGGCGAAGAGATGTCAACCCCGACAAACCAGATAATAACGGCCAAACGCCACTCCGGTGGGCTGCTTATAATGGGCACGAGGGGGTGGTGAAAATGCTGCTCGGACGAAACGACGTCATCCCTGACAAACCAGATAACAACGGCCAAACACCCCTCCAGTATGCTGCTTATAACGGGCATGAGGGAGTGGTAAGAATGCTGCTCGGACGAAACGACGTCAACCCCGACAAACCAGATAACGACGGTCGAACACCAATCTGGGGTGCTGCTTATAATGGGCACGGGGGAGTAGTCAAAATGCTCCTGGCGCGGGACCACGTCCACCCCGATTTACCGGATAACATCTGCCAAACACCACTCCAGTTGGCTGCTTATAATGGGCACGAGGGGGTGGTGAAAATACTACTCGAACGAAACGACGTCAACCCCGACACACCAAATAAGAACGGCCAAACGCCACTCTCGGGTGCTGCCTATAATGGGCACGAGGGAGTGGTGAAAATACTACTCGAACGAAACGACGTCAACCCCGACAAACGAAATAACAACGGCCAAACGCCACTCCAGTTGGCGTCTTATAGTGGGCACGAGGGGGTGGTGAAAATACTGCTCGAACGGGACGACGTCGACCCTAACAAATTAGGTAAGTATGACGAAACACCACTCCACCGGGCTGCTTATAATGGGCACGAGGGAGTGGTGAAAATACTGCTCGGACGAAGCGACGTCAACCCCGACGAACCAGATGGCAACGCCCGAACACCGCTCTCGAGTGCTGCTTGTAATGGGCACGAGGGAGTGGTGAGGATACTACTCGGACGGGACGACGTCAACCCGACCAAATTAGACAAGTATGGCCAAACACCACTCCGCCGGGCTGCTGATAAAGGACACAAGGGAGTGGTAGCGCTGCTCCAACCTTTCGAATCTGCCACCCCCAGCCTGTCCTTAAGGCGGCGAGCTATCTCTCATCTTACCCACTTCATACGTTGATGACCTCTCTGCTATCCTATCCTTGTATGGATCGCACCAACTCCACAACAAGTCCATCGGCTCTGCTGTCCCCCCCCCCCCCCACCCAGCCTCCTCCCGCGGTTCCTATCCCTGCCCCGGCCTTACCCCCCTTCCCATGCTTTATTGCCCATAGCGCATGCGGTCATGTGGTTCTGCGGATCTACAATTGTACTGATATGGGGATATGTGGTTAGGAGAAATATAGCTATACAGAGTGTGGTCTTGTGGTGTCCAGCGACTAGGCATCTAGCAGTGGGTTGTTGTCCTCACACCATATGCCGCTGGACATGTGGTATTCGTTTCTGGTTCCGTTGATACCTATTACCATCAAGCATTAGGAACCGGGTATTCGGCTCCGTGATGTTTATTTCATACCTTCCTGTCATTCTGGATACATCAGTCGACACACTAGCTAGGCATAGGCTTTAGGGATCACGTGGGGTCGTGAGACATCAGGATGGTTCTAGATTGCTTGAGATTGCTAGGGATTATGATTTGTCAGCTTAGTGCATTTCTTTCGAGTTCATTGAGTTTCGGGGTTTTTTAAGTGTTATTAGTTTGACCAAGAGGTATATCAACTGGTCTCTCCTTAGCTAGAGGATAGAGGGGGCAGCCAACTGGTCCCCCTTTCTTCCCTGTTCCGCTACGTTTAGTGCCTATTGCGATCGTACTTTTGTTTTTTTATTCTTTCGTGCTTTCATTATGCTCCAACATCCCTTCCCCCCGGGTATGCCCACGTCAGATCCTCATCCCAGATCTTTTTCTCCCTTAGTCGAAGGTAATACCTGCCCCAGCCTCTATCCGGGTTTCCTCCCCCACCCAGGTCAAGATTTATCAACTTGGTTATAGTCAGTGTTCCAACCGTCCCGGGCGGACTGCAGGGCCCTGGCGTCCAATAGTCCCGTCCGCCCCGGGCAGGGTTGGTATGGACGGCCGGGCAAGGCGTCCGTCCTCGATATTCACTGTAGGACTGTAGGTTGACGGCAGGGCCCTGCAGTCTTACTAGAAATGGTAACTCCCGATAGGGCCCGGCCGTCTTTTGAATTGACGGGCGTCATCTGTATATTAGAATCAAAATGTTTCGCTTCTTTATAGTAACACAGACCTCATGCCCATGAGATTTAAAAATGAAACATAAACTAGGACACCTATAGGGCCCGGCCGTCCGTCCCGGGAATAGATCAGGACGGACTACAATTTGGCGTCCATCCCGGGCAAAGGCCTCAAACTTGGCGTCCGTCCCGTCATAGGCCAAAGACGGACGGACTGGACGCTTGGGAGCACTGGTTATAGTCCAGAGTTTGGTCTTAGTGCGGGGTATTTCTATTGGATTGAGATGGGCTGGTATTGCACGATATTTGTATCATACTTTTTTCCCTCTGTTTTCTAGTTGTGTCCTCTTCGCGCAACGCTTGTTTCTCTCATTTCTCCGCAATCATCTTTCCCACCCCCTCCCTACCCCGTCCGAAATATAGATGTGTGGGCTATTTAGGTATGGGTAGAGAAAAGGATACAAAGTTCAAGTATTTCTGACGATTTGGTAAAAACGACGGGGGATTAGGTGTTAACTAAGATATTCTAGCAGCGACCTGTTCCCACTAAGGGCACATTTCGGAGAAGACCTAGTTTATACCACTACCCCCCCCCCTACCGAGCCTGAAAACCATTCACCGCCGGTCACCCACACTCCTCATCCTTCTCCGCCCAGGAAAGTCAACATAGTAAGAAGTCTTCCCGCCCCGAAATCAACGCTCCACTCCACACGCCCCGTAACAGAACCTCGGGGAAAATCTCACTATGCAGCCAAACCCCCCCATGCGTGGTCTTATATACCGGCCGTTTTCAAAAATGATGGGAAATCTTAGCGTGCACCCGGCCGAAAATGTGTCCTGATTTCCAGATACTTTTGAAGCCGGCAAGTAGATCGCGTACGACATAATTCCGGAGAGTATGATGACACTAAATAGGAGTCAAAATAGAGTTACAATACTTTTATCCAATGCGGGGAGTTAATTTTATCTTCAAAGCCCCGAATCATGTCCTTCCTTTTCCTCCTTTTAATACCATGCGAGTGTGCAGTGCTCGGGCGCAAGTTAAGTCCTCGTGGTGCTCAAGATAACCGCTACCCCTTGTCGACAACTCCGGGTTACTATCAATCACTAACCGGTGAAAGTAGCGGAGTTTCTCGACAGGGGAAATAATACCAACCCCGCAAGAAAGTCTCCGGGCGAAAGAAATAAAGATTAGGAAATTGAAAAATATTCAGTGTGGCGGTTGTTGCAGTGGTAGGCACCACCAGCGGGGTTGGTGAAGGAAGATCGTCGAGGGACGGTCACTGTCGCGTCCTAGTTTCGAATATCATACTTTGTGTCTAATTAAACACTGACCCCTCCTCTACCCCCCCTTATACCGCTCTCGAGATCTAAACTGGTTTTTTTCTTGGTATGACTTGGCCTGGCTTATGGTACGTTACGGTAGCGTATCTTGCAATATTGTATTAAATATTATGCAAGCTAACAATTAGTGTGAAAGCAACCGGGGCCGGGGAAATGATCGGTGGCGGGGGTTTCACGCAGCCTAGCGGAACGTCTCAAGTGAAGACACAGAGTTTGTATTGAGCGGTGAGGCAGTTCGTGATTGATTGTGTTGGGTGTTAAAAAAAAGGGAGGCGGGGAGAGTTGGGGGCTGGAGGAAAGACTTAGGCGGGGAGGGACAGGAAGGAAGGTAACCAATTGCACGAAAACTTTTCATATCATAGCTTTCGAGTCCCTCCACTAGTACTTGTGGATACGCGTACCACTGTAGCAGCAGAGTCAGGCTATTTCCAAAAAAAAGTTTAAAGATAAATGGAGGTGTTTGATCTCTTGTGACTGGCTCCTATGACATACCATAACTTTGTGCCCACCACCCGATTTTTTCTTGTCCCTCTCCTACCATACCCCTAGCCAAGAACAGAGCATGCGGTGGGTCCTCTGCTCCCACCGAGATGGGAAACTCTAATGGCCTTACACATCCCGCCCGTATCTGGGAACTTACCATGTAAGGCACCCCACTCTAATTGAAGCAAGTCATATTGTGTGATATGTTAAATCATAGTTATTGAAGACTTAACTCTAGGTGTGCGTATATGAACGGAGTGAGGCGGAGCCAGGTTTCCCCCGGTAAGCGCCATACCAACTGTATCCATTGCATTTGTGTTTTCGGGTATAGTTTGCTAATAGGGTTGCCAGTCCAGTGATTCCCCCTAGAGTTGTTTATATCATAGAAGGTTTACTCACAGATTTCATCTAGTGGCTTTCTACGGTAGGCTGCATTTTGGATCCGACCTCATTAACTTGGGCTCACAGAGACGGTGACTTATCATGACTCTTTAAACTCCTAATTTACATAAGTTACCGGTAGCAGTTGAAGTGCGCGTGGAGTCAACAGAGGGTTATGAGTGATAGGGTGATTCAACCCTGACCCTACAATGTGGAAAGACATTTCCACCTATTAGGGTTAGGGTTGAATTAGTCTATCGTACTACGGCGCTCCATTCGCGAGCTTGAAGCCGAGTTTAGAAGACTGCCTATAGATCCCACCCCATTTATCCGGGAAATCCAATGGAGTCTGAAATCTCTTAACCCTTAAATCAACTTTATTCGATGTGTCTCATAGTATAAACCCGAAGGAAAATTTTCACTACGCAGCCAAACCCTTCATGCCATGACTTAGAGATACAGATTACCCGCTCGAAGAATGATTTCGATAAGGAGTAGTGGGGGGGAGCAAAATTCGGTTCATTATATTTCTTGTGTGTATTGCGGGGGGAAAACTCGGTATTTGAAACACTAAATTGTTTTGTTCCTTCGGTTCTTTATGCCACTCCAGCGGGAACCCCCCCCATGACGCTCTATGTCTCCATGGAGATCTAAAGTGTTTTTGTTAGTCTACTCGCACAGCTAAAGGAACGTTACTATAATGTATCGCAGTATTTCGTATGGTACTAAATGCAAACTTATATCATAGTTCGAACACTAAATAGCAGCAAGTGACGTCTGGTGACTCACTCCGGCTTCTGGACTTGCCCAGATAATACACTATGATGATCTTGTGTCCGCCATCCACTTTTATTCTTACTCCATCCCCCTTCCGGCCCCAAGCGAGGGCAGCGCCTGCGGTGACACCCCTGCCCCCACCCCGGATGGGGAATTCAATGGCCATACCCATTCCTCTTATATTTGAGCACCCGCCGTAAGAACATACATTATCGTATTGAAAGGAACAACTCGTTGGGAACCATGAGATGCTGGTCAGCGCGCTCTCATGATAGTGGCTTTGCCGTTCGGATAGCTTCTGGGGATGCGATTTGGATTCGGGCATGTGTTTGGGCTTATGGGAAAGAATTTCAGCTTCAGGAATGCGCGATCGATGAATCCACCGTAAAGAATGCGGGAAAGCTGTAAGAGCCGGATCCGCCGACATTGGGTGATTCTTAGAGGCTATGGGTAGTGGGAGCTTGTCTTTTCCTTTGTTAGCATGGGAGTATGCAAAGGAAAAGGGGGCATACGGTGAAGAGTATGGACATTTTCCGTAGTCCATGGAAGGATAGAAAGACTCCGCCGCGGCCATATGTAAGTACTCCTCTCTTTACCGCTAGTCTCTTTACCGCTAGTTAGGGGAGAGCGCTGTTGAAGAAAGGAGAACACCCCCGCTCCTGAGTTGTGCGATGGTTTTTGTGTGTGAATTCTTGGCGTTTGGTTTTGCCGTGGACGTTTCGCTTGGTTGCCGTCGCCGTGGATTGACTTTTTGGGGCGGCTAATATCGTATGGTATATCATAGCTGTAAAAAAAAAATGGCTCTCCTTTAGTATGTATGGACGGACTAAAACAGAGTTAAGCTTTTCTTCTGCTTTTATCGTGCCGACTATATTCGCTCTGGCTATATTTTGGGGTAGAGTTCGGTAAGGGTGTCGTCCAAATAGTAATTTCTCCTAGAGCCGCTCGCAGGGGAGGGGATTTACCCTACCGTCCCGGTCAACCATTTTCATCCACAAATCAAATCTTGGACCCTGCACAATTAAGCTGGGCCAAACAGAGGGTGATTCGTCGTGGCCAGCGGTGCATTAAATGTTGGAAATTATGCTGCTCATCACGTGCATATATTCTCATGCGCGCTGGATAAGAAACGCTACTACTATCATCTGTTACACACCGTTGCTCGAGGACTGTTCCACTATCATTAGCTTCAGACGATCTCCAACATTGATCCTGCATACTCGACGCAACAGGATCAAACTCCAATCACACCGCACTGAAACAGGAACACTCATGATAACCGGACATCAGCTTTACCCTCGGCATCACGCACAACCTATGGCTGGCCACATTTTCGATACCCTCGGGAAAGTTCTGATAAAACCTCGGATCTGGTTCGGGAAAGAGGATATTGCAACTACTGTGTGGGAGGAACCGTGGAGCAAGATTGTGCATGCGCTGGTAGCATGTTACGGAGGAAGGATAGGATATAAGGAAGCTTGTTTTTCCCTTGATTTGTTCATCATCAGTTTATCATCGTTTGAATCTGTCTTTGTCTGTCTTATCTTATTCTTCACTTCTGTTTGATCACTTTCCGATTGTCCATTCTTTTGATAAGTCTTTTGTCTGAATTGTATTTCCTTTATATCTGCTATATACAATCAACTTGCGTCAATCTGTATCTGAACTCCGAATCCGCTGTGCCTGAACATTGTTGTTAAATATTAAATTCCTGCTTAGGCTAGCCGAACGGTTTTGGCGGGTTTGTGCCCCAATGGCGAGAAAGATACCGCAGGCCACTTTGGGAAATGTAGCAACCCTCAGCAACCCGAGCCCCCCAGCGCCCCACGCGTACTTGTACTGTAGCTAGCGGTCGTGAGGAATTCCACAAGAGCTGGTCCTTATCTCCCCAGGACCTGATACGGGGGCGTTTTCATGCCTCACTAAAAGCCATGCTGCGATGCCGTAAGTTAGGTGATGTATAGCTCTGGTCCCCGCACAGGATCATCCGGGAGGCTTGATAAATTATGGTGGTTGTGGATATATACTAAGCTAACCGGTTCTACGCAAGACCTTTAGGGTGTTCGTGCACTGCAGTGCAAGACCATTGCTATGCGACACTGTACTGCCGCGCAGGATAGGACTTACAAGTAAATTGGTGTAGCATTTTGGGTAATGGAGGGGTGTCAAATGACCGCGGACATCTGGCGTCGCTAACAGGCAGGAGTACTCTGCCTAAAATCTGTGAAAGTATTCCATATGATCACAACGTATCACAAAAATTGGAACCGAACCAAAATCGGCACTGCTCGGGGTGACCATATCCGGACTACTTTTTTGCGATGTAACAAGGATAATGCTGGGGTAGGGCGTACTGTACGGGACTTGAAGTTCTTATTTCTACTACTGAGACCTCTGGAATTAGTGTCCCAGAGTTTCGTTGGGATATTTCCTATACTTGCAACACAGGGTGTCGGCCACTACCCGGTGTCCTAGTTACTGATGCGGTAGCACTAGCTGGGTGCTGATGGTACTCGTATGGTGCCGGTCAACCAAAACCTGCCCTCGCGGCCAACTTGACGAAAAATTTATAAATTGGGAATAGTTTCTTCTTGAGAAGGTATAATAGAAATTCCTCTGGTAGAATTGTTTAAACAACAAATTAGAACTAGTCTATGGTTTTTTATTTGACATAAGTGATGGAGTAACCCCATCGTGGTATGTTAGGTTAGGGCACACTTGTAGGTGTGAGCAGGGCTATTGACCAGACCGCGCGGCGGTGACTGGTGTTGTGTGGTAGGAGCCCACTGTGCGGGCCACC
>Ga0307517_10005614_pt1 | contig 18829 bp, 7 predicted proteins | sample 23_EM_MG_FD_194515 | JGI IMG/M metagenome (GOLD analysis project Ga0307517, IMG submission 194515) | Populus trichocarpa ectomycorrhiza microbial communities from riparian zone in the Pacific Northwest, United States - 23_EM | ecosystem: Host-associated > Plants > Roots > Unclassified | place... | reverse complement strand
TCATTTTCAAAAAAATTATACTGAGATTGAGTCTGGCTGCGTAGCCAGACCCACGACAGCATTTGGCCTTGCCTACAACAAGATCCAGAGTTGATGGGTTCTTCTGACAAGCATGACCCATGATGCTAGGCCCTACAGCCCAGCAGTGGAGGACCCAGAAGGATACCTAGCTGATGGGTCCTTATGCCAAGGCCCAAGTTTATTGGGTGTGGCTTTGCTGCCAGACCCAATGATAGTGGGTCTGGGTGCCCAGCAACGGTGGGTCCGGTTGAAGCACGACCCACTAAATTTGGACCCTGCTTCCACCAAGACCTAGCAGCAGTAGGCCTAGACACAGTAGGACCCATCAACGGTGGGTCCATAGCTGCGAGAAGGACCCATTAAAGTTAGGCCCTGCTGCCACTATGAATTCGCGCGACCCGGTAAAACCCCGATGGAGTCCTCTTTTTTTGGAAATTTTTTTTCTCCTACCTAGAGACCCTTTTTTTATATATATTTCAATTGATTACTAACTCATTTCAAAATTCACTATATAAATACTAGAAGATTGTTTTATTTTTCAATGTGAGATTTGAAACCCTTTAATATATATACTCTATGTTCACAAGAAAAAAAAAAGTTATATTTTTTCAATGTGGATTAAAAAAAAAATTTGTTTAAATACTTCAACTTAGAAGAATAAGATAACATCTTTTCAATGTGGGATAAAAAACCTTTTGAGGTAATATTTCAAACTTAATTTTTTACTTGTATAGTCTATATCCATATGGATTATTTCTTAATTTTTTCATATAAAATATTTAAACCTCAAATATATTTTTTTCAATTTTTCCGGTTTGACCTAAGTCAACCCGTGTAACGCAGGATAAGACTCGTTAACCAGGTCAACTCTTAGATCAAGTTTGATAACTATGGTTGTCATGAAAATATATATTTTGATTTGTTATATTTTTTTAACTATCAAAATATATTAAAAAAATCTATATAAATAACTTTTTATAAAAATTAAAAATATTTGACCCGCGGTGTGTGTGTGAGAAGATTACCATATCAAATCACTTTACTAATCACATTTTGACAATAACTTTATATATTTTATATGTGATATATAAAATGGATAAAAACGAGGGGTTTTAAACTCAAAATTATAATCTTAACCCTTAGAAAAATTGATATAGAAAACTTTGATATTTTCTTAAAGGTATAAATATGAAGCCCTTTCAAGTCTCGGTTGATTACAAATCCAAGTTCGGTTTAACATTCAGATTGAAAAATATAAGTATTTTTATCTAATTACATATTCGATGTGTCTAAATTTTTTAACATACTTTTATCCTGTCTTCCACAAGACATTCCATTAATAACATCCTAAATATATCAATTTAAGTTTTTAAATATGTAATTCCAATCTCATGTTCTCGTGGGACTCATTTAAAATTGATAAATTTGAATGCTGAAAGAGAAGGGAGGGGAGGGGGGGCCTGACTGTATATGTTGATCATGATAAACATCTTTTGAAAATCCTGCGTGGGTCAGCTACAGTCTAGATATGTAGCAGATTGGAGTCGCTGTCTTTGGTGTGATCTATGAAGCACAAACTTCTGTTTCTCTTGAGAAACATATATTGAACAGCAGGGTGACAAATAGATAAGATTTGCTTAGCCTGCAGCTGGCATGGCATGGCATGGCATGGCATGGCATGGCTAGCTACTTTCTACACTGTTGAAAACAATGCCGTGGGGCTCCCTACACTCATCGCTATCCATGGATAAGGGCGGACAAAAATTTGAAGCAGGAGAACCTAGCGAGCACATGGGCTGTTCACAATTTGCACTTGCTGGACCCTCCTGATCAGGCAAAATAATGACAACTGAAAATATGCATCTTCATTGCCTTTGTCCCTTCATTTTTTTTTGCCCTTTCTAAGCCCGACCACATTAATTTTCAATACCTGCTTTAGCCTCTTGCTTTCACTTTGCCAGGACAGGGATATAGTAATGTAAATATTAATTTGGTTTTACAGGTATTGCATTGAGTAATGTAAATATTAATTTGGTTTTACTGGTATTGCATTGTTTCTCCCCACTCGTTGCAATGATGACATGAAATTTCCATATGTACTAGAAGGATGCATGATTGTTGATGTTAATGATGATCCACCTCCAAAGATAAATTATTTCCTAATTTTCTTCGTGCCTAGAAAGGGGCAAAAGCAGATTAACACGTGGAAATTGATGCATAAAGCAGAAATTGGAATCAAAATCAAAGGGTTTCCGGTTGGCTGACATAATTGAGAATTAGTGCCAACAACGAAGAAAGATCATTGCATGGGTCCATTGCCTTAGTTGTCTCCAAGCATCATATTATCTTAATTCAAGACACTTATGATCATCCTGCTATTTCATTCAAACGTGATACAAAGTAAACATGGAAATTAAAAAGGTCATAGAAGTGCTGGAAGAACTAATAAACCAATCAGAGACTCTTGGAATATAAGTTTTTTTTTTTTTTTAATAATTATTAGATTCTCAACTTTCCATGAGAGATGAGACCAAGACAGATACATGAACTAGGAAGCTACAGTCAACTGATTTTATTTTATTTTTTTTATCATAAAGATATTGGAGGCCTAATCTCAAAAATGATCCCTCAATTATGTTGATAGATAGTCTCAATCTTTCCTTCAAACAATTTTGTCTCTGAGTTTTAGAGATTCTTGATTAAGCATTTTCATTATGGTAGCCGAAAAAACTCGACCGCTGTCTCATCTGATACGCAAGGTAATGATGCAAGTATTTGGGTGGCACGTTTGGCAAGTTGAGTGGCAATTCGGTGGCGATAGGTATTTTTCTCCTGCCCTTCATTTCTCTTTCTTGTGCCCTGGAGTTTGTGTCAGGCCTTTAAAAATTGATTTTTTATTTGGTTTTATCATTTGCTATTAAATTATTAGCCCTAGAACGTTGTTATTTTTTTCACTTTTCTTTACACAGGGTTATCTTGGGTGCAGGATGGTCAAGCATCTTAATGTACCCTCCATGAATAAGCAATTTGTCTAGCTGGAAGGTGGATGGGGTGGCGCGTGTAGCCTTTTATTTTTTTTTCCTCTCTCCTACTTAATTGTCATGTTGGTCTTAAAAAAAATCAAATCAACCCCTAAAGTTTGTTATACTTAAGATTTCATATTTATTCTCTTCATTATAATTTTTAAAATTTAAAGTAATTTATGGAATTAAGGAGTTTTTTAAAATTCATCGTTGTTCTCTTTATTGCAATTTTTTTAGGAATAATTTATTAAATTAAGATTTTTTTTATTTTCACCCCCAATAGATATTTTCACCTATCAGATTTGGTTCTTATTATTTTTATCGCTACTTTTTTAGATGGTTTTTGCAGTTGTTTTTTTAGCAGTTTTATCATTCTTTTTTTTTCTTGTCAAATCTAATCTTTTTTATTATTTTATTTTTTTTACCTTCCAAGATTTTTTTTATATTAATTTTTATTTTATTTTATCTTTTGACATTTAATTAGACGGGTGCTTAGTTTATTAGTTGAGTCCGAGTCTAGAATTTAACGGTTCACAGGTTTAAGAGATTGACTCCGGTTTATGAAGTAGACACTTGCTTTTAAATTTTTTTTTCATCCTTTACCATTTTATTATTTTATATTCACTTTTTATGAGTTTTTTTAGTCAATTTTAAAAATAACAAAAGTCGCATTACTTTTAGTTTTTTTATCTTTGTTAAATTTAGACTTTCTAAAAGAATTTTATTTTATTTTTAAATTGAATTAATTGATTTCATCCTTCATCATTTAATTTTTTAGGTGTAAAGCTTATTGGTTGAATCCGCGTTAAAAAATTTAATGAATTACATGTTTGAGAGTTTAATCCATGTTTACAAAGTTTGCATAGTTTTAATATCTTTTCTCCAATGAAAAAAATAGTTGGCCCAATTTTGTTTTTTGTTTTTTTTAATATATTAGTATTTTATATATATTTTTTTTATTGAGTTATTCTGATATCATGTCTCGGGTTATAAATTTAACAAGTTCATCAAGTTTGACTCGATTTTTTTTATTACTTTTTAATATTTTTTATCTCGAGACAATTATCATAATATTGAGTTTTTTTTCTTTTTTAAAAAAATACATATCATCTCATTATTGTTTTTGCAATGGAAAGAAATAATAAACACAGAACATAGCGCGGTATAACTATCCAAGTCCATAACATGAATCCCATCCAAATTGTATATTTTATTAAGAAATTACATCGTTTGAGATTCTGGTAGAAGATCCCAACTGAAGAGTTTATAGGAAAGATACTGTCTTCATTAATATCATAATATGTCCAAAAGATACTTACAGGGAAAGAGAAAGAAAGCCATAAAGAATTTACAAAGAAAATTCTTGGCACTAGTAATGGAGCTTCTTCCCTATCCCCATACATGCTTCTAGCCTTCAATTGCACAACATCCTTAATCCATTCCACACCAAAACAAAATTCAATTATAAATAAACATATAAATAAACATCTTCAAGATTTCTTTATCTTCTCCATGATCAAGACCCTCAGAACACCTTCAAGCTGTGATATGATCATGTTGATAAAATTGGCAGCAGCAGCAGCAGCAAGAATGTAAGCAAAATCTTCTATTGTTGTTTCAATATATATAGTCCCTTAATTAATCAGAAGAAGCGGGCTTGGTTTTCAAGCGATAGAGGAGCTTCTTCTTCTTCTTGGATGTGGAGTTGTCAATGGTGAGAACAACTTTACCAGGTTCACCAATTTTGAAACTGTTGCAAACCACTGGTTCTTCAGTTGCAGCAACCTTTCTAGCCTTTTGGATGATCACTGTGTAGCTATCTTCAGCACTTGGTACAAATTCTGCACTATAGCTCACATCCCATCCCGCAACTCTCACTTCCCATGTTAAAAGGCATGTCTGCAAATCAATTAGATTAACATTAATCAAGGGTTAAAATGGCAATGCTAGTGTTCATCAATGTTAAAACCCTAAATTATATCACTGTATAAGTTCAGACTTCAGAGTATCCAAGGAAAGACATTGCTAGTGTTCATCAATGTTAAAACCCTAGATTATATCACTGTATAGTTCAGACTTCAGAGTATCCAAGGAAAGATTCCCTGGTCAAGGAAACACCATTCTAGGTGCTGCATGTTAGACAAAGTCACATGTTCTTTTTCTTGGATTCTTCAAAAGGGAAAAGAGACTGACTCTGTACATGTTACTTCCAGTCAAAAGAGAAAAGGCAAAACCCACCTCAGTAACTGGGAATTCTACAGTGTGTTTTGCTGCTGGCTTCACGGTAATCTCAGTAACAGCATCAGCTGAGCCAAATTCACCATCTTTGCTTAGTCCTCCGTACTTCACTGGTATTTGCTCAGCGGCTATGTACCTGCTTGGTGGTAAAAAGAAATTTTTTAACTCACAGCCCAAATGGTACAAAAATGCATGTCAGAAAGCGACGACATTTTCTGTAGCAAATTTGAAATCTTTTAGTACAAACCTGATAAGGGTTTCGGCAGATTTGGAAGGACCAACAAAGACAAACTTGCTTCTGGTCCTCTGGGTTAAAAATGGACTTATCATTCTATTTACTGTTAGGTACCACCAGGGAACATTGATGAAGATCTGCAGAGTAGACACCAAGGAATCAAACATTATGAATTTAGTTATTGTCAAACAAAGAATAAACATGAATTGAAACAAACAAAGATACCTGTTTGGCCACAAATTCTGGATAGTTGTCTTGAAGCAATTGAAGTGCCTGTCTAGTAGCTTGTCTAAGCTCTCTCTTAGCTGGTCCGGGAGAATTTTTCAAGTCATTAACCTGAACAATTGTGGAAATTCCACCGGGACTGAAATCCAATGTCCTGATACTTTTTTCCAGGAATTGAATCCTCCACCTTAAGAATCTCTGCCTCTTCTCCTCATCAGAAAATGAATTCTTGTAAAGTTCCTTGTTTTGGAATTCTCCATAGACATTATAGCACACTGGGTGTCCCTCTTTATCAAGACCATGCATAAATACCACCTTCCCCAAATCATCAAAGCCTAAATCTTGTTCAAGCAATTCATCAATGCCAAACTCCTTTCTCCAGCGAATTGTGCTCTTGAGCATGGTGAATGCATCTTTCACCTTGAAATCTCTGGCTCTGAGAAATTTCAAGAGAATCACATCACTTCTGTCATCAGCAAGAAGTGGTATTCCCCAGATTGATACTTCTTCTGGTGTCACTTCCACGGTCTCAGATTCAACTTCTTTAGCTTCCTCATCCAATGATGAGGCAGCCTTTGTCTCTCCCTCGGGCTCTTTTGTAGCCTGAGCTTGAGTCTCCTCTTGTGAAGCCACTGAAGAGGAGACAGCTACGATGGTCTCTTCAATGGCTTCCACCGTCTTAGCACCATCATCATCCACAGAAGTACCAGCAGTAGTATCACTAGCAACAGCAGTAGCCACCTTTCCTTGATCATCAAGAACCTCACTTTCCACCACTTCATTCTTCTCTTCTTTTTCTGCTGCAGCTTCAGTCTCTACTTTTTCCTTGTCTTCTGTTACTGCTGATGTTTCCTCTTCTTGGGCTGGCTTTTTCTCCTCCTCGGCTACCACCACCACATCTTCTTTCTTCTCCTCTTTTTTAGCTGATGCTGGTGGTGTAGTCAAAGCACTAAATTCATGCTTGTTAAGTGCTTCTTGAACAAGCTGCTTAAATTCTTGAAGTGCTTTCTTCTCAGAATCAAGAAGATCAGCAACTTTAGTACTTTCCTCCTTAAAAGAAACCAACTGAGGCATCTTTTCATCGTCACCTCCACTAGGTTTCAACACCTGAGTCTCTACAGCACCCTCCTCAACCTGCTTTGGCTTCATTGGCTCCTCTTCAGTCTCAGGGACTGGCACTGGTGGCTCTTTCTCCACCACCACTGGCATTGTTGGTGGCACTGGAGCTGTTTTCTCAGCTTGTGGAACATCAGTTACCACCACAACATCTTGTTCTTGACTCATTCTCTGCACCACCTCTTTATGACAAAACAAGAAATTTTAGAGATATACAAGGAGAGGGAGAGGGCTATGGCCACTTGAATTCTTGAAATGCTCGTGCCTTGAGGGTGTTGTGAGGGGTTAGGGGGGAGAGGTGGGAGTTATAAAGAGTGGAGTGTGGAGGAGGGGGCTGGGTAAAAGGGCCAAGCTGTGCAAACCACAAAGCCAGCTTGAAGTCTATGATTCTGTGTGTGTGTGTGTGTGTGTGTGTGGACCCATAACTATCCATTTGTTCTTAATTTTCTTGGATCTTAGACCCCTTCTTCTCTGCCCCATTTGTAACGGGCGTACTTTCTTTGTAGGGTAAACAACATTTTAGTCCCTATAAGTTTACAAATGTTTCATCTCCATGCCCATAGTTTAATGGTTTTCAATCTAGTTCTATATAAGTTTTGATGTTGCTCCTAACCGTTTAAATAATTTGAAAAGCTCTCCATTATTCGTATCAGATCTATACACATGGATGATATCTCTCATAAGGAGTATTTGAAAGCCTAGAAAAATTCAAAATTGTCTGGTCAAACAAAACACACATTAAGCTAGTAAAAAAAGCTCATTCAACAGAGAGCTCTCATTTTCATCGCCATGGCTTACCACTAAAAAGATATGAAACAAGGGGAAAACGAAGAAGTAAAGTCAACTCATTCTCTTACTAAAGGGCTTCGTGCTCATCACCCTCCTTTTTTTTCTTCAGGACATGTAAATGACTTAAAAACACTCCATTCCTACCTTATCTGAAAGTGAGTGAATCGTTGAATTTCATTAACTACTTCATATTCAGGGATGAAAATGAAAAATCTTAAAAAAATAAATAGAATTCTGAAGAAAATTACGGCTATGTTTCTTTTGCTTCAAATTAATTATTTTTTATGTGTTTTTGGATCGTTTTGATGTGCTGATGTTAAAAATAAATTTTTAAAAATAAAAAAAATATTATTTTAATATATTTCCAAGTAAAAATCATTTTGAAAAGTCACGAGCTCAAGCATGCTCTAAACCATGCTAACCGCAACGGCACATTGATAAATCCACAGGGATGAAAGTGTAGTTTACCCTTCCAACAGTTAGAAATCATCGCCGGATGTGCAGGCATTTTGTATTCTTTTTTTTGCGCTGTGGGAGTGTCTGTGACCCTACAACAGTCTGCAAAGAAAGAAGAGAAAGATGATGAAAAAGAGACCGTTGGATGATGCTGTGTTGGACACACCTAAGATCCTCATGTCACTGTCTCGTGGCCAGTTGGATTATCCCAACCGTGGAAAAAGAAGTGGGACCAGCTCATCTAGTGGGCCCAGATGCTTGACATTCTTCACTGCTTTAGGTCAGGCAGGCCAACTCTCAATCGATGTGCCTGCCAACCCTCGAAGAATTTCGGTGTTTTAGAAATAATTAGCTGCGGCAATCAATGTTAATAATACATTTATGTAATGCAATGAATGTTAATTATGCGAAACCGTTGAGGTTATCTGGTAGAATAACGGATTAAAATTAGCCTTTTTTCACACTTTGTGAAATAACATGAGGAGATGAACAATTGATCAGTGATAGACAGATGACTCTTTCAATCATAATTATCACACCTAATCCAAACACTAATAGGTAGTTTGGGTTACTAGTCATCTCAAGAACCACCGGATCAAGTAATTTTTATCAAAAAGATTTGATGTTGACATAGCTGAGTGAATTAATTTTTATTGGGTTAATATCTTATTTAATTTCACTAAAAAAATTTTCCAAGTTAAAATTCAATTAATAGGATTTTTTACTTTTCAATAACTATAATTTCAATGATAAATGATAAATAGGATGTTCTTAAACTACCTTTTCTATATCAAAACTAAATTCCTTTGTAATAACATCTTAAGTGTAAGATTTATATCTATAGTTTTAGGATTTGAGCTTTGGATGATAATTAGTCATGTGTTTCACGCTATGTGACGAGCTGGGTTAAATTTTTTTTAATGTAAAAAAAAGAATGTTTTAGTTACGCCAATATTTTTTAAAAAAACATGAAAAATTTAATACATCGGTCATTGACTTGATTAGATTCAATAAACTCGTTTAATTTAATAATATGATTAAGAAAATATATCGATAGTAAATAGAATGAACAAAAAAATGGCAATAATTACATATAAAAAATGAGATGTTAATATCATACTTAGAATCAAAAGAAAGAATAGCTCATTTGAGACTCATTGTCACTCCACCATGAAAACCACCTCACCACTAGAAATAGCTCACCAAGATAATTCTAACATTACTGCGAAAGGTTGCATGACGACATGGAAAAAGGTTACACACGCTATCAGAGCAACGACTCAGAAAACAAGCCAAACAAAATACCATAAAGGTAACTATGAAAGGTAGGACCTCAACTCATTCCAGAAAATGAAAAGATTCACTATTTTCCTGTGTTTTGATGGAGAAGTGCGGTAACAACCTTGTCCAATAAGATAAGATGCATCTTATGCTTATATTTAAATAATCAAAATCTAATTTAACTCATTTTTTTAAAAAAAATCAAATTTAACAAAGAACGACAAATAAAAAAAACTCAAGATAAATTGGATTATTTTTTAAATTAGTGAAAAATTCTATAAAAACCAAATAAAAAAGATGGAGCCCAATCTCCAATTGCATAAATGTCAAAGGATGAAACTAAAAAAATAAACCTAAAAACAGGAAGAAAAAAAAGCAAACCCGGACGAACCTCCTAAACTTAAACTAATCTCTTTAAACTTGCAACCCAATAATCCTAGACTCGGGCTAGATTAAGAGGTTTAATTTATAACCAATTCAATATTGAAATATGCAATAACAAAAACATAAATTTAAAAATTAGCCAAAAAAATTCAATAAAGAACAACAAATAAAAAGACTAAAGATAACACAGGTCATTTTCAAAATTAGTGAAAAAACTCATAGTTTTTAAACTTGACCTGGAGGTCGATCGAGCAAGTCTTGGGTCACGGGTCAAGTGAGTCGATTCTAGTTAACCTGGGTAAACCAAAAATCTTTTTTATTTTACATAAAAATGGCTTCATTTTGAGAAAAAGAAAATTAAAAAGAAAAAAAATCAACGGGCTTTAACCGGGTCATAGGGCAACTCAACTTTTTGACTAGTTAGCACTAGGTTAATCCTTCCCTTTTTTGGTAGAAAACTTGACCCAACCTATGCTTCGAGTCACCTGGGTCATGGGTCAACCCACAGAGTCAGATCAAGTTTTAAAACAGTGAAAAAATCTACAAAAAAAAAAAATAAAAATAACATAACTCAATCTTCAATTGAATAAATGCTAAAAGATAAAAATGAGAAAAACAGGAGTTAAAAAAAAAAGTCAAACCAAGGCAAACCTCTTAAACCTAAGTTAATCTCTAAAACTAGAAACCCGTGAAATCTTAGACTCATATGTCATCAATAAGCCCAATTCACAATCAATTTAATGTTAAATGATTGAAATTGAAAAACAAAAATATCAATTTAAAAAATTTATCGAAATAAAAGAAAAACAGCAATCAAAAGGATGATGACCTATTGATAAGAAAAAAAAAAACTCAAGGAGGATGAGATTTTAAGAAAATCAATTTAAAAAATTACTTCAAATGAAACAAATAGCAATCAAAAGAATATGGACCAAATTTGAAAGATAAAAAAAATCAAAAGGGAATGTAATTAAAAAATATATATCTAATTTTATAAATTTTTATAAATAAAATAAATAGTGATCAAAGGAATAGTGATCGAATTTGAATGAAAAACAAATTGAAGGGTTACTTTGAAATTCTAAAGGGTCATATGTAGAAATCGAGGAGGAAAAAGAAAGATAAGTCATAGACGCCAAACTAGAGGCATGTTGGCCACACGATCTGCCACATAATAGAGGGGCTACCGAAACGATTCAAACATCATTGTGGAAGGTGGCTTATTATTACCAAACAGCGCCGCATGCGTCACTTGAAAGGCGAGGGGGGTTGCCCACTTGATGACAACAAATTTTTAAAATATTTATTAAAATACAGAAATTCCCCTGAATCAACTTCATGATAATAGAGAAATGAAAGGACAAAAAAGCCTTTGTAAAATAGTTTAGTAGATTTTACTTTTGAAGGTAGTTAAATCATTTTATCGTGCTAAAAAAAATTAAAAGATTAAACGGCTTTGGATGCAAGTTTAATTATTATTTTTATTCCAAGTGTACTTAAGTCATTTTTTTTAAGGAAAAGAAAAGAAAAGACTAATTTGTTCCTACATAATTTGAAAATAACACTTGTATTATAGTAAAAAAAACCGAATTACTCTTGATGTATAGTTAAAAGGTTTTATTATTAAAAGGTAAATTTATCATCACACTATTGCAATGGATGGTAAAATGAGAGCATTATTTTTATATTTGTAACGTATAAAGCACACCGGTTTGTGCAAATCAAGCTAAAGCCTCCAACAGTAGTTTGTGGCTTTTATATGCTATAGGGTGAAGTTAGCTTCTGATGTTGTTTCAGTCCAATACCAACTTTTTAAAATTGAGCTAAGTGGATCCAGTCAAACATTCCCAACTCCTCTTTAGATCTTCTTTTCTCTTATTTCCTTCTGTTAGTCTAAAATTGCCTTGGATTTTTAACTTATAAGTTTGGGTCAAGTATATATTTTATATAGTTCATGTTATTGGGCCAGGTTGGTCCAAGTTTGTTGGGTCTTGAAGCCCATTTGAGCTTGGCAAAGTACATCTCCATATTCTCCCAAGTCCTGGCCCAAATTGAGCCTATAATTCATGTATTATTTATTGGATGTAACTAGAAATCAGATAAGGCTACACATAAAGACCAAAAGAAAGAATATGCACAAAATCTATGGCCCAAATTTTACTTGTTCTATGCATCGTTCAAGCAAGTCTCTGCATGCTCCCAGCTGCGTAGCTCGACCCCAGAGAAGAAGGGGAAAACAAGAAATTCCAATAGAAGAGATTTATATCAGTCAGGTCCCGTTTCAGTAAAGATGTTTGGAAAGAAAATCCAGTCTCCACTGGTAAAGTTCTCTCCAAAATATCTATCCGGAGTATAAAGAATTAAATATTAAAAGCTGACAGGCAGTGGAGGTGACTGCGATGTTTGGTTATGGCTCAGGAAGACTACTGAGATTCAATATATATATATATATATTCAGACAGGACCAACCTAACTTTGAAAAGAAAGCATGTAAATATCTAAGTTTGTCCATATCCCATATTTGTGATACTCAAGTTGAAGTCTTCACGGCCATTATAAAGATTTGGGGAGATTTGAGATTATGTAGGTATTGATTTTTAGAATGTATTTTATTTAAAAATATATTAAAATAATATTTTTTTAATTTAAAAAAAATTAATTTTGATATTAGCATGTAAGAACGAAATGAAAACAAAAAATAATTATTTTAAAGTAAAAAACAATAAAAAAAATCATCTTTCATAAATACTTTTAAAATATAAAAATAAACGGGTTCTAAATTAGTATCCTAGAAAAAAAAATCATGGCATCCATTATCTCTTCTCTAGGGAGAAAGATGGGAGCAACTTGAGAGATTTAGGTATCTTTTCTTTCCAGCTGAAAAAAATACCCAAAAATAATGGTTTGATAAATGGCCATGGACACTTGCACATGTACCTCACATGCTATGTTACACATCACAATGCCAATCAAGAACATGTTATTTCAAACTCTGAGATCAATCATTAAGTTTTGAATTTGCTTTCTAATAATCATGAGTTTGTGTTCTCTGAGAACCACTAGAGGTTTACATGGTCGTTAACTTCAGGGTCTATAGAATTAGTCGAGGTACATTCAAACTGACCCGGACATCTACGTTAATAAAAAAAACATTTTATTTTAGGTTTCATGATTGAATTCAAATGAAGTAATCTTTGTTATTGAATTGAGAAGTGTTGTCTTCTATCATGTATTGTTTCTTTTAAAAATCAGGTCTACGAAGAAGGGAAGTTGGGTTGATAATTCAACATGATTTAAAGAGTTATGAGAATTAAAAGTTGATATGCTTTTAATTAAATTGAAAAGATAAACTTAATTTCAACATGAGAAAATGAATTAACACGAAAATATACTTTTAAATTAATCTAAAAAAACAAAAGATTATCATCAAGAAGAACTTTTATAGATTAGTTATGCAGGAAGCAAAAAAAATCATTAATTAAGAGATTTGTTGAAAATAAAAAAATAGGAAGAACAAGTGTGAAAGTAGCTTGGAAGTCAAGTGTGTTTGATCCAAGTGAAGTGACGGAGATCCCATTGCGTGCAAAAGTCAAAGACGGCCGTGCTGTGCTTCCTAGCACAGCGGCGTATTTAGAGATCCAACACCACAAAAACTAAAAATAAACAAATAGAAAGTGGAAGAACTGGTGAAGAATGAAGGGGCAGTGATTAGATTCAAGGCCATGCTTTGCTGGTGATGATGGATGGCTTCCCAAACCCTTCTTTCTTTTCTTTTTCTTCTTCAAAATATCAATAATTTAACATCCTCTAGACGTCCACTCACTCTCTTCTCACTTTCTTAGGTCGGCCGTTTGAGAGTGCGGGTAATGTCAAAGAACCATCTCAACCCAATAGCTTAAATTATTAGGTGAGGTTTCAGGATATGATTTATATTATTCTCTAACACACCCCCTCAAGTGAAAACTCTTTGGGCTTGAAACTTGCACAGGCCCACATTACCTTGTGCTTAATTTTTTTTTATCAAATAAATGGGGATGGTGAGATTCGAACTCGAGACCACTTGGTCATCAAGGCTCTGATACCATGTCAAAGAACCATCTCAACCCAATAGCTTAAACTATTAGGTGAAGTCCCAGGATATGATTTATATTATTCTCTAATAGGTAAAACATTGTTGATTTAAAATTTAAAAAGTTTAAAATTATTTTTTAATATTTTAAAATTGTTTTAATATGTTTATATTAAATATAATTTTAAAAAAATAAAAAATATTATTATAATATATTTTTAAATAAAACAAAGTCTCGAACATTTCATTCATCACCATTCACTTTCTTGCTCAATGATTCCTAACTACCATGTCCAATTATAGGTGAGATAAGGTAGACACCATGTTATTTTACTAGTTTTTTAATATTGAAATTCAATTTATTTATTTATATTTTTGTAATTAAATTATTAAACTCTAACTTAAATTATAAATTAAATAAATTAATTGTGATTAATCCAAAATAATGTAATGTTACACAAACTTATAATTAATATTATAAGTGTGTTTGTTTTTGATGTAGCTTTTATAATTATGGTTTTAAAAAAATATGGTTAGGTGTGGTTAGTTGGATTTAGATACGTGTTTCGTAAAAATTATGGTTGAAGTTTATGTGTAGCAAAAACATGTATAAAATATTTGGTGGTTGTGTTTGGAAGTGTGGTTGCGGTTGTTTTTCAAAGTGTTTTTTACTTGTAAATGTATCAAAATAATTTTTTTTTTATTTTTTTAAAATTATTTTTAATATCAGCGCATCAAAATAATTTGAAAACACAAAAAAATATTAATTTGAAGTAAAAAAATAAAAAATTTGTAAATTTTTTCTTAAGAGTTTTTGAAACGCAAAAACAAACAAGGTTTTACGAAACTCAGTTAAAAAAACTTATAAAAACTGCTTCATAAAAACTGTGCTTCAAACTTAATTTTTTAGTGGACCCCGCAATATAAAATACAATTTAATTTATTACTAAATACTTTACTATGTTTCTTGCACAGTAAACACAAAAATAGCTGCAAAACAAACACAGCCCGAGAAGACTTCTTAGAGCTTAAATATAACACTTGTCTTATATTTTAGATTTTGCGTGGCTAGTAATCCGGTTTTTGTTTTATATATATCTATATTTCATGTTTGAATTAAAGAAAAGACCATGAAAAAATAAATCGTGAATGTATAATTTCGAGTATAAATAATTTATTAATACTCGATGGAAAAGATTCTCTTATCATGTAGAAAAGTTCAAAAACTTCCTATTATTTTTCTTAGGGAAAAATGAATGTCCTTGTCCTAGAAAAGTAATATATGGTGGCTAGACAACTGACATGATGCTATCACAAATGGTTGAGATTAAAAAAATATATTTGTACTAACATTTCTTAACATTTTGATACAGGTTTATAGAAAATCACACATGCTTGTCTGATACCAAGAAATGAGCAGGCTATAAAGAGAACAGAAAGAGAAGGGATTTTGCATGTAATATGATCTGTACGTGCATATTGCAGAGAGTAGCATAACATTTGTTTAGCTAAAACAAGAAGGCATATTGCATAGTGAGTGAGAAAGAAAGGGAGATGGAGAAATATGAGTTGGTGAAAGATTTAGGAGCTGGGAATTTTGGGGTGGCAAGGCTTTTGAGGCACAAAGAAACCAAAGAACTTGTTGCCATGAAATACATAGAAAGAGGTCACAAGGTAATTTGTCTTTTTGTCCTTCTTTCTGTTTGGTTTCTGAGAAAGTTAGTTTTTCCAGAGAAAGTTCTGTGTTTTGTCACATGGGGCATCCTTAAAATGTTTGCTAATGTTCATAATATACCTAGTTTGTTGGTTCTTTGATTCTCTTGTGAAATACCAAGAAGGAAGATTGAGGATTTTTTGGGTTATTGTTTTTGGTTCTTGATGTTACAGATAGACGAAAATGTTGCAAGGGAGATTATAAATCACAGATCATTAAGGCACCCTAATATAATTCGATTCAAGGAGGCAAGTACTAGAAATAGGGTTTAATTTTACAAGTTCAATAAACACAGTTGTTAATTATGTTTGATTATTAAGTGAATTGAAATTTTTTGCAGGTGGTTTTGACCCCAACTCATTTGGTAATTGTGATGGAGTATGCAGCTGGTGGAGAACTCTTTGAAAGAATCTGCAATGCTGGTAGATTCAGTGAAGATGAGGTTAAATTCCTCTCTGATTTATTTTGATTTAATTGATTGATTGCAGTTATTTAGTAGTAATCAAGTGTGGATTTTGTCATTTTTTTTTTTAAATTTTCAGGCTAGATATTTCTTTCAGCAGCTGATCTCTGGGGTTAATTTTTGTCACAACATGGTATAATCAAAACTCAGAGTTATCTATAATTATCATAAATCTCACCTTCTCTGTCTGTTTACTAGAAATTGCTACAATTTCTGAATGTGTTTGTTTCTATTTTGTTGTAGCAAATCTGCCATAGAGATTTGAAACTGGAAAATACTCTGTTAGATGGAAGTCCTGCGCCTCGATTGAAAATCTGTGATTTTGGTTACTCTAAGGTTTGTAACTTCCTAAATCACACTTGATTTGTTAATTTGGTAACAAGTTTCATCTTTTTTACTTAATGTTCTTAACCTTTTTGGTTTCATACTGGTTTAGTCCTCTTTGCTGCATTCAAGGCCGAAATCAACTGTAGGAACTCCGGCATACATAGCACCGGAAGTTCTCTCTCGGAGAGAGTATGACGGAAAGGTAAGTTTCTTTTTCTTGTCCAATCTTTTAGTCTGTCAAACTGAATATCAAGTCACCTTAGAACACAAGTTTCAGGAGGAATTGGTCTCATTCTAGCTTTAACAAAACCCACTATCTAGTCCACATCTGCACTTTTGTTGGACATCACTAGTGAGGACAGCACTATCTTGAATGATCTAATCTTGTTTCCAACATACAACCATAAAAAAAGAGGTGGATGCTAACTGGGACAAGTGGGAATCCATTTCTTTTATGTGCAAGAGAGTGGACTTTTGTCCCTGTGTTAGGGCTTTTGTCATTTTCAAGCATTAAGCACATGGTTTTCTAATTTGGGTTAGGAGATGGATGCATTTTGGTTTATTTCCTAGTGGACATTTTTTATTTTCCTGAATACATTATGAAAGGATAAGCTTAATTGCACATGCAAGGCAGATAACAGATTTTATCATATCCTATTGATTGTTCTATATGACTTCGTTATCTTTTTGCATAGACAAGCTTCCAATTGGCTTCATAGACACTTCAGATCCATGTGCCATGTGGTTTTTAATTTTGGTTTTGGCAGATCTCGAAGGGTTGCTTAGTGTTTGGATTTGTTCAAGTGTTGACAATATGGCACCAATTAGTATGATTGATACTAGCTGATGCACAGCCGAGTGATTTGTCACTTCAGCTTGCATTACCAATTTTTTTCACCAGACTGAAATCCAAAAACCATGATCTGTAAATTAATAAAGCTCAAATTTGAGACAAAATATATGAATAAATGATATCAGAAAATGATGGACCTTGAATTACATTAACCAGTTGCTATATCAGTTTCAGATTTCGGCAAGTTATTTTATCTGTAAAGATCTTGAATAACAGAAATGATTTGGTTGTTTAATATTTATGAGTAGTTGTCTTTGTGTGTGTGTAACCAAGAAGGTGTAGGATGCAGAAGTGCAGCGGGCTTTCCAAGTGAATTTGGTTTTGGATGTAAGAAGGTCAATTCCCTGAATTAGTTTATGTATACCATAGACATTGTGTTAAAGACTTGATTCTAGAGATAACCTAATAATAATTAAATGATTAGACTATGAACTAGTGGTAGCTAATGATCCACAATCTTATCAGTCTTCAACATTGACAAAAACTCTCCATGTTTTGGAGGTGAAACGCAAAATGCTGCACATTCATTTCTTTCATAATTCTTTCAAGACAACATTGATTTTATTCACTGGTTTTTCTTTTCTGCTTTACATTTCTTTAATCTCTGGTTCTTGGGGCCATCTTCAATTTTGTTAATCAAGCCTTAAAAATTCCTTTGTTTTTTCCCTTTTTCTGGTTCAGATGGCAGATGTTTGGTCATGTGGAGTTACTCTTTATGTGATGCTGGTGGGGGCATACCCATTTGAAGACCAAGATGACCCCAAAAATTTTAGGAAAACAATTCAGGTGAAACATCTCTATCATCCTTGATCTTGGAAGAATCCATGAGTTATCATTACTCATTTTTTCCTTGTGTTTCTTCTGCAGAAAATTATGGCTGTCCAATACAAAATTCCTGACTATGTTCATGTATCTCAAGCTTGCAGACACCTGCTATCTCGTATATTCGTTGCAAACCCTTCCAGGGTATAATTCTCTAAATGGCTTGATTTTGCAGTGCTAAGTTACCATAAACCTGTATATGAACATCGACTGATTTTGTTGCAGAGAATTTCACTCTCAGAAATCAAAAGCCACTCATGGTTCTTAAAGAACTTGCCAAAGGAACTGAGTGAATCATCACAAGCCATTTATTACCAGAGAGATAATCCAAGCTTTTCTGTTCAAAGTGTGGAGGAGATCATGAAAATTGTGGCCGAGGCAAGACAGCCACCTCCATCATCCAAGCCTGTCAGAAGTTTTGGTTGGGAAGTAGAAGAAGATGAAGATGATGAAGACATCGATGCAGAGGTAGAAGAGGACGACGGAGAAGATGAGTATGATAAGAGGGTCAAGGAGGTTCATGCAAGTGGAGAGTTTCATATCAGTTAAGCAGTATGGTCTTTGTTAAATTATTACATGAATTCAGTAGTAATGTGAACCTTAGTGGATTGCTATTCATGTATATTATAACTGCTGCATAAACCTATAAATTTGTGAACTTGAAACTCGGTATGTTCTAACTTGTATCACTGTTCATGTAATGCATCATTGATTCTCCTTAAGAAATGATGGATGGCTTGTTTAATTGTATGGATCATAACATAGAATATATCACAAGCTTGTTTAATTTTCATGAACAATGCAATTATCTTG
>Ga0307517_10005613_pt1 | contig 18833 bp, 9 predicted proteins | sample 23_EM_MG_FD_194515 | JGI IMG/M metagenome (GOLD analysis project Ga0307517, IMG submission 194515) | Populus trichocarpa ectomycorrhiza microbial communities from riparian zone in the Pacific Northwest, United States - 23_EM | ecosystem: Host-associated > Plants > Roots > Unclassified | place... | reverse complement strand
TTATTTATTTTATTTGAGATAATTTATGAAATTATATTTTTTTTCAATTTCATTCTCATTCAACTTTTTAATTTGTAAGATTTGTTCCTTATTATTTTAATAAACTTGAGAAAAATAAAACATTAATTAGTTATTTTTCAGCTCATTTTCCATGACATAACCAAACACTGGAAAGTGTTTTACAACTTATTTTCCATTACACTACCAAACATCGAAAAATACTTTCCCGGAATTCACTTTCGCAAAATTCATTTTCCTCGGAATTCACTTTCCTAAAGGAAACTACTTTCCAGCAAACAAATGGGGCCTAAGAGAAAGAAAATGGTGGTGATCGATGGTGAAGGTGGGAGTTAGGTGGCAGTATAGTCTGTGATGACAAAAATGGAAAATAGGTTGTTGTTTTGAGTTTTATGATCAATAATGGTGAAAGGTAGAAATTAAAAGTCACGGTTGGTAGAGGTGCAGGGAAAGAGATGGGTGGTTGTCTTTTGATTAGAACTTAAAAGTGTATTTTTATCAAGGTTTTATATCATCATTTTGCACTTTAAGTATCAATAACTCCTTAACTAGAGCATGTTTTATAATAACATGTCTGATAACATAAGATACCTTTAATTTATGGTAAATGTTCATCTTAAATGCAGGCCTATCACATAAATGAAAGGATTGATTGATGAGTTTAAGTACTGAAATTGAGAAGACAAAGAGAGGGCTAAGTTTAGAAAAGAGATGCTGGTTCAGTCCAGACTGGAACACCATTTGATTATTGGATCATAACTGGAGCTGTAGGACTTGGATTTAGGTTTGATTTATATGAATAAAAAGCTAAGACATAGGCCTAAAACTTTCATGAGGAGTCCAAGATTCAAAAAGGCCGTTTTCAAGTTCAAATTATAGCAACAACGGAGAAGTCGGAATTTGTCATGCAGCCCAGACATTGTTCAGTGTTCAACCCATATCTCGAGTTCTAGAAGTCCAAATGCACCGATTCTATTTTTTGTTAGAAAGCTGAGACAATTTCCTAGAACTTTCATGAAGACTATTTGTTCAAATTCTGACGTTAGCAATGACGTTTTATTCAGACAAGAAGATAAGGATTGTCACCAAGTCAAGATGTGGCCACCCACTCAACAATTAGTCATCAAATCAATAGTTCCGAATTTTGGCCTATAAAAGAAGGCATTTGCCATGCATTTAGGCATCTAGGTTTTCAGATCAAGATCATGTTCATGCTCTCTCTCTTTATATTTTTGTAATGCTTAAGTTTTGTTTATATTAATCTCTTGTTTATGCTTTTCATTTCCTTTCCTTTACTTAGTTAACTTATATCTTATTTATGTTTCTCTCTTTCATTATGTTTAGCTAAGTGTATTATATCAAGGTGAAAAGGTTACACTAATGGTGTAAGAATAAGTATAGTATAAACTTAACAAGGACTTTAATGTTTGATACTAATATGTTTTGTATTTGTTATCTTGTTCACTCTTAATACTTTGCTTGTTAAATGGTTAATCTAGATTTATGTTGTATAGCCCTTGGTACAACAAATACTTGACACTTTCATAGCCCAACCGTATGGTATAACCAACACCTGTGCTATGAAAGGAACTTGATTTGTTGTTAACATAAGTTATAATCATGAATACCTGACAACATTTACAAGTATTAGCACTATTCGAATAAGTTAACTAATGTAATCATGTTAACAATTTATAATCCTATTGGAACCTCTTTTGTGTGTGGTTTCCAGTTGAGTAATAAAAAGAGTTTATATTATACTTGTTTGAAATACCATTAGTGGATCCTCTAACCTTGACAATTATTTTATCCTTATTTAAATTCTTATATCAATATCACATCTCAAAGCTCTCTTCAACTCCTTTTATGTTATTATCTATTTCTTTATTTGTAGTTTATACAGTTAACCTCCTCCCTGTGGTTCAAACCCGGTCTTGCCGGATTATTTATTACTTTGACACTCTTATACTTAGGAGAGGACATCAACTCTTCGGTCGTGTCAAGTTTTTGGTGCCGTTGCTGGGGAGGTAAATTCTTGTATAAAATATAATATTTATTTTATTTTCTCTTTTCACTTTTCATTTTATCTAACTTTTGTTTCTTTTGTTTTGTTTCCTTTTCTTTTCTTTTTTTCCTTTTATTCTCTTCCTACACGTGCATGAAAGTTTGGTCACGTACATTAAGTGGTAGACTTTGTAGGGTATCCTCATCATTTTCATAAAATATAGCCGAAGAAGATAACCAGTCGCTTCATAATGAGATTAATGCGAATAACCGTGTTAGAACACTTAGAGACCACATGAATCCCACAAGAACAAGTGCACCATCATGCATAGTTTTCCCCTCTGATGCATCTCATTTTAATTTTAAGCTAGACATTATTCAACTTTTACCTTCTTTCCATGACTTAGATCTAGAAAATCCATACTTGCATTTAAGGGAATTTGAGGAGGTCTGTAACACCTATAATGACTTAAATTGTAGCATGAATACCATCAGATTAAAGCCTTTTTCCTTTTTCAATAAAAGATAAAGCTAAAACATGGTTACAAAATATTAGGTCAGGATCCATTCGTGCTTGGGATGAAATGCAACAACAATTTTTAAAGAAGTTTTTTCTGTCTCACGGAACAAACTCTTTCAAAAGACAAATCATCACTTTCACTCAAAAACTAGGAGAAACATTTTACCAATGTTAGGATAGGTATCGAGACTTGCTTAATACTTGTCCTCATCATGGTTTTGAAATATGAAGATTGGTTACATTTTTATGAAGGGTTAACACCTAAAGATAGACAAATGGTGGAATTGATGTGCAATGGAACTTTTGAAGATAAAGACCCTAATGAAGCAATGAAGTACCTGGACTTGCTAGCTGAAAATGCTTAAAATTTGAACACTACAGGCACTTATGAGGCACCAAGTAAAACTCAACCTTATACATCTAGTGGAGGAATGTACAACCTTAGGGAAGATCATGACCTCCAAGCCAAGTTTGCAGCTTTAGCTAGAAAAGTCGATGCACTATAATTGAAAAAGAGTGGTCAATTAAAATCTGTTCAAGACATTGTGTGTCAAATCTGTGAAATCAATGAACACTCAACCACTGACTGTCCAACTTTGCCTTCTTTCAAGAAATGCCTCCATGAACAAGCCCATGCTTTAAATAGTTTCCAAAGGCCCAATCATAACCCATTCTCACAAACATATAACCCTGGTTGGAGAAACAACCCAAATTTTAGTTGGAAGAGTGATGCACAAACTTCACAGCCATGATTTTAAGCACACCATAATTTCCAAAATTCTCATGGATATGCACCTTCTTATGCTCCACCTCCTAGAAGAAATCTCAAGGAAACATTGCATGCATTCATTGAAAAGCAAGAGACAAACAACACTCAACTTGCTCAAAGCATGACAGATTTTAAAGATACTCTTGCAAAGTTCACATCTGCTCTCAGTTTTTAAGAGAAAGGTAAGTTTCCATCTTAACCATAGCAAAATCCAAAGGGGCAATACAATGCAAATGCAAGTAGTTCCGGAAGCCAACACATGGATCAAGTCAAATCAGTCATCACTCTTTGCAGTGGTAAGGTTATTGAAAAACCCATTCTTGAACCTTGTGAGAAAAATGATGAGTTAATCTCTGAGGGTAAGGAAGGGGTTGAATCTGAACATTGCAAAGAAAAGACTGATTCCCCGCCAGCACTTCCATTTCCTCATGCCATGACCAAACAAAGGAAAGTCAATCACAACTCTGAAATCTTTGAAACTTTCAAGCAGATAAGGATCAATATACCTTTTGTTGGATGTTATTAAACATGTACCTTCTTATACTAAATTTTTGAAAGATTTGTGCACTTTGAAGAGAAAACTGAATGTGAAAAAGAAAGCCTTTTTAGCCGAACAAGTAAGTGCTATTCTTCAAAACAATAATACTTTGAAATATAAAGACCTTGGTTGTCCTATAATTTCATGCTTTATTGGAGAACATAAAATTGAAAAAGCTTTACTTGATCTTGAAGCTAGTGTGAATTTACTTCCATATTCGGTTTTTCAAAGTCTCAATCTATGTGAGTTAAAACTAACTTCTGTAACTCTTTTACTTGCTGATAGATCTGTAAAAATGCTTAGAGAAATAATTAAAGATGTGTTAGTACAAGTTGATAAATTCTTTTATCCTGTGGATTTTATTGTCTTGGACACACAACATGTTGAAGCATGTAATTCATTTCCTGTTATTTTAGGACGTCTGTTTCTTTCAACTTCTAATGCATTGATTAATTGTAGGAATGGACTGATGAAGCTGTCATTTGGAAACATGACATTGGAGATGAATATTTTCAATATTTGCAAGCAGCCCGGAGATGATAATGATTCACAGGAAGTAGATGTTATTGAAGAATTAGTTTATGATCAACTTGAATCTACTTTGAGTAAAATTGAGTTTGGTGAATCTGAAGATTTGCAAATGATTTATTCTCGGGAAGAAATCACGGATAAGAAAGGCACCGAAAATATTGATGAGGATCTTTTATCAAGAGTGATAATAGATTCGACATCCGACATCACACCTATCGATGATTACTTTCCTGACAAATCCTTATTTTCTCTTAGATCAATGCCTTGGTTCGCTAATTGTGTCAATTTTCTTGCTTTAGGATAGTTGCGAGCTCATTGGAGTACCGAAGACAAATGAAAGTTTTTGAATGAAGTGAAGAACTTTTATTGGAATGATCCTTACTTAGTCAAATATTGTCCTAATCAAATATTTTGAAGATGCATTCCCGACAATGAGGTAAGTAGTGTCATTAAACTTTGTCATTCTGAGGCATGTGGGGGTCATTTCTCATCAAGAAAGACAACTGCAAAAATCTTACAAAGTGGATTTTACTGGCCCACCATGTTCAAGGACACGCATGTATTCTGCAAAACTTGTGAAAATTATCAAAAAGTTGATATTGGTAAAAAAGTTTTGCTTTATAATTCTCGACTCCACTTATTTCCTGGAAAGCTAAGATCAAGATGGAGCGGTCCATTTATTGTGAAACATGTTTATCCCTATGGGGCCTTTGATATTGAGAATCTAAAGAATGACAATGTTTTTAAGGTAAATGGACATCGTTTGAAAGTTTACTTTGATAATTTTCCTAGTGAAAATGAATCCATTGGTTTCAATGATCCTGTATATAAAGGTTGATTATTTTGTTTTTCTCACATTATTTTTGTGTTTCTTTTTGGTGTGACTCTTGTTTCGCTAGTCTTTCTCCAACCCCGGTCAAATGGCGGATAACGGTACTTCGTGACTCTTAAGTAAGTTCTTTCAGTTTCCCATGATAACTGATATCTGTGTATAAATTTGTTCAATTCCTTATTCTTTCTCTTTTATTTACATCTCTTTTCCACTCTTCTCATCTAAAAAATGGACACCACTCTTGAAAAATTGAAAAAGTATTTTCCCACTTTGCCTCCAAATGCGATTTCAAAAATTTACCGTACTAGGTGTGAAAGATTGAGGTTGTTAATGAACCATAGAATTCTTGAAGATATTCACTAGCTAATTGAAGAAGCAAAGGTCCGATTATCAGGTGAGTCTTCCAATTCTTTTATTTCATACATGCCTGGAATAGGTAAAAGCACTTTTGCAAAGAAATGTCGTGCAAAACGACTGGAAGTCTGTCACAGATGTGCCAGATGGACTTGTAATGCACAATGTCATTCTTTAGGAATGGTATCTATAAACTGTGAAGATAAAATACAATTCATTAAGGATGGCCTGAGTAAGGAGTCTTTAGATAATCTTCTAGTAACTCTTGAGACGCATCCTAGTGGAGATGTGCATCGTGCAATTCATGATTTATGACCCCATTTTCATAAAGAACATGATCGACTTAGTCTTGGGAATCTGACTAAAAAAGACCTTGTTTGTCAGTTTTTAAGAAAACTGAATGGGAAGCTTATTCCCGACCCATATAGGGCATTTAAGCCGTTCTTGGGCGTAAAACTAAGGGAAGATGTGAGCCATAATCACAACTACGATTTAAGCCTTAGTTTGTAAAAATTTGTGTCTTTTGGTTTTATTAATAACATAATATTTGTGTTTTGTTATTTCTTATATTTCTTTAAGTGTGTTTCAGGTTTGTCAGTGTTCGTTGTTTCAGGTGATATCTTCTATACTCTATCTTTCTACCTTAGGACATTGAGGACAATGTTTTGTTTTGGTTAGGGGGAGAGGGTAGTAGTTGATATTAAAAAAAATTTAACTAACTGTGTTTTCTATTATTAAAACCATTTGACAAAACTGTTATTAGGATGGCAGAGTAAGGAGGAATTTTATTGACTCTTGAGACGCATCTTAGTAAATATTCTTATCAAGGTCTATTAGAATACTTCTTGAAATATTCAGATTTACAAACTCTCACATTGTTATCACTTGATTCTGCTCATATACTCATTTAACAAGTATTCTTAAACCTTCATTTTCACACACACACTTTAACATATGATTGTAAATTGCACATTGAATTATTACATTATTTATGTTCTTTTGTTAAAGGTAACAACTAAGGGAAAGGGATAGTATATAATTTGAAAAAAAAAAAAACAAATTGATAATATTGATGATAATAAAAATATAGATAAGTTTGGTTTCGTAGCCTTCCTAACCTAAGCAATTAAGCCCGAAAGGGTGTTTTAACACCTAATACCCTAAAGTCAACTGACTTGGGAGCTATTGGCCCAGTGTTTGTTACATGGGTTAAGGAGAAAAGCTTAAAGGGATCAAACATTGCACTATCTACGTATCAGTATTTGCAACCCGAGTTACTAAGCTTGAAGGGGTGTCTCAACACCTAATGCCCTAAGACCAACTGGTCTGAGAGTCATTAGCCTAAAGCTCGTTACATGGGTTAAAGATGCATTGTGTTTTAAGTTATATGTATATATATTAAAAAATAAAAAGAAAAAGAAAAGATAATAATCTCAACCCAAGAAAGTTAACCTTAAACATTAGAACAAAATTTTTTTTTCTTCTAAGTAAAGCCCCATAACTATGTGTTGATATATTGAGTACAAAAGGAAGGTTTATTAATATCTTGTTTAAGAAGTATAAAGCAGATATATAAATTTAATGAGAGTTTGTTTATTTGGATAGATTAATGAAAGTTGAATGATGAATGCCTTGCTTTGTGGAACTTGCAAATTGTTTTTCTATTTTAACTCTTTGATTACTAGGGACTAGTAATAAGCTGGTTGGGGGTGTGATTAGTACCTAAAAGTGCATTTTTATCAAGGTTTTATATCATCATTTTGCACTTGAAGTATTAATAACTTCTTAACTAGAACATGTTTTATAATAACATGTCTGATAACATAAGATACCTTTAATTTATTATAAATGTTCATCTTAAATACAGGCCTATCACATAAATGAAAGGATTGATTGATGAGTTTAACTACTAAAATTGAGAAGACAAACAAAGGGCTAAGTTTAGAAAAGAGATGCTGGTTCAGTTCAAACTGGAACACCATTCGGTTATTGGATCATAACTGGAGCTGTAGGAATTGGATTTAGGTCTGGTTTATATGGATATAAAGCTAAGACATAGACCTAAAACTTTCATGAGAGTCCAAGATTCAAAAAGGCCATTTTCAAGTTCAAATTATAGCAACAACGGAGAAGTCAGAATAAGTCCTGCAGCCTAGACACTGTTCAGTGTTCAGCCCATATCTCGAGTTCTAGAAGTCCAAATGCACCGATTCTATTTTTTTTTTTTGGAAAGCTGAGACAATTTCCTAGAACTTTCATGAAGACTATCTGTTCAAATTCTGAAGTTAGCAATGACGTTTTGTTGAGACAAAAAGATAAGGATTGTCACCAAGTCAAGATGTGGTCACCCACTCAACAATTAGTCATCAAATCAATAGTTCTGAATTTTGGCCTATAAAAGGAGGCATTTGCCATGCATTTAGGCATCTAGGTTTTCAGATCAAGATCATGTTCTTGCTCTCTCTCTCTTTATATTTTTATAATGCTTAAGTTTTGTTTATATTAATCTCTTGTTTATGCTTTTCATTTCCTTTCCTTTACTTAGTTAACTTATATCTTATTTATATTTTTATCTTGTTTATTTATATTTCTCTCTTTCATTATGTTTAGCTAAGTTTATTATGTCAAGGTGAAAAGGTTACATTAATGGTGTAAGAATATGTATAGTATAAACTTAACATGGACTTTAATGTTTGATACTAACATGTTTTGTATTTGTTATCTTGTTCACTCTTAATATTTTGCTTGTTAAATGATTAATCTAGATTTATGTTGTATAACCCTTGGTACAATAAATACTTGGCACTTTCATAGCCCAACAGTATGGTATAACCGACACTTGTGCTATGAAAGGAACTTGATTTGTTGTTAACATGTTTTGTATTTGTTATCTTGTTCACTCTTAATACTTTGCTTGTTAAATGGTTAATCTAGATTTATGTTGTATAACCCTTGGTACAACAAATACTTGGCACTTTCATAGCCCAACCGTATTGTATAACCAACACCTGTGCTATGAAAGGAACTTGATTTGTTGTTAACATAAGTTATAATCATGAATACCTGACAACATTTACAAGTATTAGCATTATTCGAATAAGTTAACTAATGTAATCATGGTAACAATTTATAATCCAATTGAAATCTCCTTTGTGTGTGGTTTCCAGTTGAGTAATAAAAAGAGTTTATATTATACTTGTTTGAAATACCATTAGTGGATCCTCTAACCTTGACAATTATTTTATCCTTGTTTAAATCTTTATATCAATATCACATCTCAAAGCTCTCTTCAACTCCTTTTCTGTTATTATATATTTCTTTATTTATAGTTTATACAGTTAACCTCCCTATGGTTCGATCCCGGTCTTGCCGGTTTATTTATTACTTCGACGCTCCTATACTTGGGAGAAGACATCAACTCTTTGGTCGTGTCATCTTTTCTTTGGGTGTGTCAATTAAGTTTAGGTTTATTGAGGGCTAAATATTTTGTGTATGTGGGAAAGATCTTGTTTTTGGTTTTTATTTTGTTTTACTTTACTTTTTTTTTCTCCCTCTTAGGTTATTTTTTTATGGCTCTCCTCCATAAAATTTGCTCCTCTGTTTTGGGTGCGTATAAACACCTGTTTGTAAGTAAAGTTTTTTGTTTTCTTCCTTTCAATTGCTTGGTCCCCAAACAATCTAAATTTTATTTAGTCCCTTATTTTCTTCCATTTTCACTTTTGATCCCTTTGCCCATTTATTATATTTTCATTTTTCTTATTTTTTGTATTTTGATTTTTTTTTAAAAGGACAACATAACATTGACTAAAAAAACATGTTAACAGCTACACGCTTTGAAAGTAGATATTGTTTTTGTTTTAAATTCTTCGAAAAAGACGTTGAAAATTATACAAATGCGTCAAGAAACATATTTTTTAGGTTTTTGTTGGTTTTTTCAAAAAATTAAAAAAAAAGGTCAAAAATTGGATAGCAATAATGCATATGGATGATGATGATGTATGCTGGATATAGATTAGTTATATCTCGAGCTGATATATGGCCACCATTCCTTTTTAAACAGACAGGGTTCTGATCCTTTTATAGAGTCGAAACAATTTAATCTAAGCTAATGCTTAATAAAAATACACTCATCATAAAGTGATATTGCTCAAAAGGTTGAGTCTAAGCCTTTTTCATTAATACTTGATGAAAACTTTTACATTTGAAAGCTAGTCTACTCATCATCATCGTTACAGGGAGAAAGACAAAGCCTTTGTTTTCTATGTATCTAAGAAAAACATTAGTCTCAGCCATGCTTTGTTCATATTGGTGGACATTCCTTCCAATCTCATCTCTCATTTTATCCAAATTAGTTTTAAAGACCCCGAAAGCCTTTCATTTGGTTTTTGCTTCAGTCAGCTCACTTTCCAACATCAAATGCTTCTTGTATAGCCTTTCATACTGCTTAATCCTGTTTTCCACTATGATTTCCAATACCGATTGATCCTTGAATAACCTAGAGAATTGGAAGAACCCGTTCGTTCTTGGCACATGTTATACACCTTCAAGTTGCCTCACAACCAAAACAGGAGCATAGCTGACATATCTGGTCACTCCCTTCAGAGGCACCCATCGTCTATGCCCATAATTCATCAAGCAATTTATTGCTCTCATCCATGAGGCTTTCCATTTAAGATATTCCTTTCCACTTCACTTTTACTTTCCAGTTTTCCTCGTTTAGGTCCTTTCATTCCTCTTCTTTAACTATCTCTAATGGTTTTTGATTAAACCACCAGAAGTTGTTAAATATTGGCTTCTTGGTTTCTATATGGCTAATCAGCCATATATATAACAATTGTTCACAACATCTCATTGATCCCGTGACAACCCTCCTACAATATTTGAGTGTTAAGATAATTTATGCTAATATCACCGTAGTTGGATTTATCTAAATGTTTTAATATGTAATAAAAGCTGTAATCACCTCTAAACCGATTATTCTAGAGAGGTTTGGAAATAACATCAACCTGAAGATTCCTAAAGCAAGTATTGCTGAATTATGCATAGACACCTTCATAATTTTCACTATCCTCCCATATTTCTTTAAAAATTCATCCATATGAATGCTTTTCATCTATGCGATGAGCTTCTTCAAGTCATTTCCAGAGCAACCTTTTGATAGGTGGTAATTTACTATCATTTAGTCTCAGACAATCCTTTTTCTAACAGTTGTAGGGATTCAGAATCCAACCCATATTCAACAGAGGTCATCTCTTTAATGGTGGTCATGTTATCAACCTTAAATCTTTCAATTCAAGATACTTTTTAGGGTTAAGTATGTCTTAATGCAATAATGATTATTTATGGAGCATACATCCTACAGGCAGGTTCTATGTTTTTTTATGAGAGACATTAAGGTAGGCACTATGTAGTCTCTAAAGGTCTCTTGTTCTCCAATAATTACCCTCGTGAAGGTAATATGCGGGTTTAGTAGGTAGTGGAATGGTACATATACCAAGCACTACTAGTCCAAGCACTCGGTAAAGAGTCGGTTGGTTTCACGAACTTAAAACCTGAATGAAAGTCATACGGTAAGCTGCTACTCCCCCACCTAACATGAAGCTTCCATGTGTGTGCATTCCAAAGCGATATATCATAAATAGACTAGTGATGTATGAAGATATCCATCCATATCCAACGTACATGCATAAGTATGGTAAATCATGCTAAAACGTAAATAAGTAAAGAAAGTTTAAACATATCAAATCAAATAAACCATATAAAACATATAAAGCCTAGTTTTGTTAAAAACAAAAAAGTTCCTAGTTAAGTCGTCATTTTTGTCGCATGCGCGCGCGACATGGCGGGATGTCGGGGTCAATAAGTCATCACCTAGTTGTTTGGTTCAGGGTCACTAAGAGACCTAAATGGACTGATCTTATATGAAATTTTAGGGTGAAGGACTAGTTGTAACTAGGAAAAGTATTAGCACCCCTAACGCTTCTTACTTGAGGTAACCTGCATTGTGTTGTCTAGATGTGGCTTAAAGGTACTGATGAGTTTTTAATTGATGGTCCATCTATGACTTAGAATAAAATTTTATTCTTATGAGTAAATCTAGCATTTTAAATTCATTATGGGCTCGTATGCCCACATAAATTCTTATAAGAAGAGTCCATCTAGGTGCCCTGACAAGGTTCACCTATCTTAGAAGGAGAAAGAGTTTTCCATAACTCGTATATTGTGGTGAAAAATACTCCTAATTAAAATAGGTGAATACCTGAAATAATTATGGAAATTATCTAGTCAACTTCTGATATTTAAATGTCAACCTACTTATAGGTCCTACATTTATACAAGAATGTTGACAATTAATTCTCATGAATTAAAATTTTAGGATTTCTAAAATATTGGTCAAGTTCTCATGAATTCAATAAATTGATTATTAAATAAATAAAAATGCATGCAAATATATTTTTTGAATTTTTATGTATATAAAAAAAAAATACTAAATCATACAATGTATATTATTTCATATTTTTTAAGCCAAAATATGATTTTTATTTTTTTGAGAGCCTTCGACGTATGCACACCAAATAAAACACATATTTGTATTTTTTTCAATGAGAATATTTTTTTATAAATTTTGGAAATTTTTTAGATTTTAACCAAAAACAAGTATTTTAATACTATGTCAGCATCTTACTGTATAAGTCTACAACCCTGATATTAAATAAAATTATTAAAAAAAACATGCAAAGGACCCACCAGTAATTTTAAATTGGTCCTTGGAATTTTTTAGAATTTTTTTGGAATTTATGTTGGGTTTGTTTGGCAAAAGAAAAAATATTTTTATTCAAAATAAAACTGTCAGAATAGGTCTAAGGGTGTGTTTGCCAAACACCCCTTTAGACCTTAATTCCTCAACAAAAAAAAGTAACCAACCAAACAAACTCTTGGTACCTGACCTAAAACAAAACCTATTAGGTTGACTCGAAAACACTAGTTCAACCCAGAACCGGATAAAAAACCATGGTTTGACCCGAAACTAAATGAAAACAAACAATTAAACTAAAGCAAATCAAAACTAAAAAACAAACAAAAAAAAACAAAAAATTTTCTAACAAAAACAAATCAAACATTAAGAACATGAAGAACACGATGAACATTCAAACTGAAACCCAACAAACACAAATAACTAACTAGACAAGTTTTCATACAATCAAGAGCAAGGTTTTGTTCGTAATCATGTGTAGATGAAGAATCAAGCATCCATTTTCTTCGATTAACATTCAAAAGCCATGATTTGATCAAAATGTATTTGGGCAATTGAAAGAACCCTAGAATCTAAATACATGAGTACGTGTTATTGATGCATTTTAACCCTAGATTATTTGCTAAAAATGATAGACTAACATGTCTATGTCAATAATTAACCTGTAATAGCTCAAAAAACAAGAGGCCAAGGAAAGGTTTATACGAAGAACATGAACCCGAAATTTGGAAAATTTCAAGAAATTGAAGAACTAATGTCAAAACCTAGATTTGGCCTTCTAGGCCTTTAAACACGCTGTTTGTAGTCCTCACAAACCACATTACCAATACCTAGCATAGTTGAATCCAAAAAACTAACAAAAAACATCAAATCATCACAAACATGCATTAAATTCCAACTTTATAACTGCTACCCTAATGACAGCCTTCCAAGCTCAAACAATGGTTGTTGCCCTTTGGTTCCTTCTTTTTCAAGTTTGTAACTTTCTCTTAAAGTTGAGGAAATTCTTGTGTTAGGCTCTTAAACCTTTACACATTAGGGTTTTTTTATCAATCTTTTCCTCACCCTTTTTCTCTTGTTTTTGCTCTGATTTTCCAGGGGTGTTTATAGGGTTTTGCTAGGGTTTTTGATGGGTTCAAACATAGATTGATTAAATCTATGAACTCTGTATCTATGCTGGTTTTTCAATGGTGGTTTTGCAACAAACTTAGTTTTTAGAGGTTTTGGTGGTTTTCTAAACTTGGAGACCAACGAGCTTATTTCTGACCTTTTGATCTTAAGAGAAACATGAACAACCTTTGATAAGAAATCATTAATAAGACCACTTGATCTTGGTAGAGGGGTGCACACCTTTTGTTCGGATTCAACCTTACTAAATTTGAAGGTTTATAGCTCTACATTCATTCGTTTGAAAATGCCAACCTGATCAACTTATAATTTGAAAATACAGTGATGACTGATCGGGGACATGTTGTTAAGTTTGTTGAAGAAAATAAGATGTAAATGTTTGATGGGAGTAGCTGATCTTTGTAAAAGGGGTGTCTCTCAGTTGAATGGTGGTGATTACAGCCCTAGAGGTGGTCGGAAATGCCATATTCATTTGTTTGAAAGTGCCTACTCGATCAATCAAAATTGTCCAAGAAGAAGCTAAACAGTGGTTAAATGACATGTCGTCTAGGTTAAACCATAGAAATTAGGGTTTTTAATTTGGGATTTGAGAGATTTCATTTTAGTCCCTATTTTTTCAATTGCTTTTGATTGCACCCGTAATTGCCTCCCAAACTTTTAATTTCATGCAATTTCACCTCTGCCAAACTCATTCATTAGCCCCAAAGTTTAGCGTCATTTTTATCTTAGTCTTTGGTTTTTTATTTGTGCATTTGGACCCTTAATTGACCATCAAACTTTTATTTTTATTAAATTTAGCTCCTGATTTGTTCAAGAAGAAGCTAAACAATGGTTAAATGACATGTCGTCTAGGTTAAACCATAGAAATTAGGGTTTTTAATTTGAGATTTGAGAGATTTCATTTTAGTCCTTATTTTTCAATTGCTTTTGATTGCACCCGTAATTGCCTCCCAAACTCTTAATTTCATGCAATTTCACCTCTACCAAACTCAATCATTAGCCCCAAAGTTTAGCGTCATTTCATCTTAGTCCTTGGTTTTTTATTTGAGCATTTGGACCCTTAATTGACCATTAAACTTTTATTTTTATTCAATTTAGCTCCTGATTTGGTTAATTTCAGCCTCTATAATTACTTGTTTTTTTTTTCCAGTTTGATCCTTGGCTTTGTATTTCTTCAATCAAGTCTCTAATTGCCCATCAAACTTCAATATTTATACAATAAAGCTCCTGATTTGACCAAATTAACTCTTTAAAATTGCAAATCGACCTCCATACTTTAATTTCTTCTAATTAAAGCTTAAATTGACTTTAAATATTAATTTTTCTTGCAATCAAGTTCTCAAAAAAATTAATTAAGCCTTCTAAAATTCTCATTAAGTCCTTACCTATCCAAATTTATATTTTTTTACCTAAAATAAATTTTTTTTTACCAAATAGGCCCTTTATCAATTAGAATTGGGTTGCCAATTTTGTTAATCTTATATGTTGGTCCTCCAACTTTTCCACTTGTGATTTTGGTCTTTCATCACCAATTTGGACAATCTTCTAGGCTTTCTTCATGTATATCCTCTTATATTTTAGATTTTCTTTTTCTGTTTTTCTTTTTTCTTTTCTTGATTTTTTATGGGGTTAAAAGTGGATAACAACATAGATCATTATGGTTTAGTTGATTCTCAAGTGATCTTATTAAATTTTACCTTTCTACAACTCTTTGGTTAACCTGGTTGTTTTCAAAGGCAATTGTAAACTCCATTGCAATTATAGTTCAGTTATTCCATCCAAATTATCTTTTGCTTTAATACTTAACATGTTCTTACTTGGTAAGTTATTGATCCTTTTGAACTTCATGCACTTTTTTATTGAAAAAGGACTCCTAACCTCTATTCTCTCGATTCTACCTTTATACTATTTGGTAAAAGCACATTCTAAACAATTGGTATTGGAGATGATACTTAATTTAAGCCCACTGACAATCCAAGAATCCTATTAATCATTTCATTATTGTCCTTATTCCAACTGCTGTGTGGATTAAAATATTGGATAAGACATAACTCACTACCAGATTTAACAGTTTTATCGATGAAAATTTCTATCGGTATTTACACTAACAATCTATATGTGATTATTTTACTGATGGGATCGTTGGTAGTTTTTGGTCTGTCAGTAAGTCTGTCATTAATAAATTTACCGATGGCTTTATAGACGGACCATACACGCCAAAAACAAAATTACCCAGTTCATTCCATTGATAATTCCCTCGGTACTATTTAGTATATCACCGGCAGGAGAACCGTATGTAATTCCGTCGGTGAGTTAACAGTTGTAGTGATATTTGCAATAATTCTTTTCCAACTCTCTAGAATATACCAACGAACTGATACCAATGAACTAATTTTGTCGATGAGTTAATAGTAGCATTGACATTTGCTGTAATTCTTTTCCAACTCTTTGGAATATACCGACAAAATAAGTCCGTCGGTAACCCCGTCCGTAATAATTTATTTTAAAAAAACAATCTATTGAACAGAAATAGAAAATAATTAAAAAATAAATCAATATAAAATTCAAATATTTAAAAATAAATTATCTTAATATAAAAATCAAATATTTATTATAAATTTAAACATTTGTATACGTTCAAATACAATAAAACTAGAATAGAGACAATGCTGGAGGAGGAGGAGGAGGCTGGTTGTTCCCCGGACCGTGGGGCTAATAAGAGGGTGCACATGCACCACCCATATGTGATCTCATCTCTATTTAGACTCGACGAAGTTCTTTATAATCCACAGAGAGTCATTCATATCTTCATAAAACGTTTTGAACTATTTTCATAACACCTGTTACTTCTTCATTGACTCTATCAACAATTGAGATGGTTGCAATCTTACATGGCCTAGTATATATAATGAACTTTTTTATAGCTATTCTTGAATCACTTAGGAATTGAACCAACTGTGTACTTTTTCTCGAGCTAGTCTCTCTAAACAATACCTTTACCTACACAGCGCAAACAATAGTTAGAAGAAAAACCAAAAGCAAATTCAAGCAGCGTAGGGAGTACTGCAAAAACCTAAACCCTTGGATATTTTTTCCTAGTGATAATCATTTGCATTGAGGGTATAAAAAGTTTGGAATAGTAAACACTCTTTTATCACAATTCTTTAACTTATCTAAGTGGTCTCATACCTAACATAATAACATTTAATTTTCATAGGAAAAATGATCACAAATTTAGTAAAAAAAGAGAGTGAATTTTCCAAGAAAAACATAAGAAAGGTCTTTACATTTCAAGGGGCATCTTTTGATAATGATAAAAAAAAAAAATTGAATCATAGGAAATAGTGTTTCAGAAAAGTGGACCAAAAGAAACTTTCCAAGGTTTGAAAACTATATGCTCAACAACATCTCATCATGCTTTACCTTGATGTTTGCATGAAATTCTTTCAACTTTAAGGCAATTTTATCATGGCATTTGTAGACCTAACTAACATTCTTCCCTCTTTACCATTCAAGATCTTTGCATCTCAAGCATGGCTCAAAACTTGAAGTTACTTAATGATATTAATGTTCGAGAAATTTTATCTTTTTGTTGTGCTATAATTTGTTTTATAATATGATGCATCATTTTACAAATGTCATGACTATAATATTTTTTTCATAATAATTTTAATGTTTTAAATGTTCAAGGTATTAGAGGTGTAACAGCCTTAAACTTAAAAAAAAAAAAACTCTTTTATTAAATGAACAACAATAACCAAAAAAGGAGCACAACCTCATAGTAAAGTACATAGTCTATGATTTTTATTTGCATACCAACAAAACTAATAATGTATTACCATGGCAGATAAGTGACTTATACGATAATGAAATAAATGGATGGCTAGGAAAAATGAATGGTTACTAAAGCATGATGGAAGCTATGTCAAATTACATGCATATATTTGGAGATCTGCAGTCCTAGAATGGTAAAGAACTTTTATATAAGACATTGAGGAAGCCATATTAAATTTCATGTTCTTTAACACGCCCCTTGCATCCATCTCAACCTGGATATGAAGCTGGATAGTTTTGATGGAACAAATTTTGTATGCTGGAAAGACAAGATGATGTTCCTATTGACTACTTTAAAGATCTCCTACATCATTAATCCAAAATCTGTCTGAAATTCATGCATCTACATCTGAAGGCAATGATTAGTTGAAGGTAGAGCGTAAGAAACGAGATGAAAATGAATTATTATGCAGATGCCATATTCTCAATAATTTGTCAGATCATCTGCATGATCTTTTTTATATCCATAAAGTCTTCAAAGAAAATATGGAAGTCACTAGAGTACAAATACAACACAAAAGACAAGGTGTGGATAAATTTTTTATTGTGAAATATTTTGAATTTTTAATGATTGATAATGCTTCTGTTATAGATTATATCTATAAGTTACAAGTCTTGATTTCTAAACCTAAATACTTGAAAGTGGAAGTTTCTAAAGCATTACAAGTAGGATGAATAATTGCAAAACTTCCTCCTAGTTAGAATGATTACAGGAAAAAGTTATTACATACCACAAAAGAATTTTCTCTTGAACAGAATAAAAAACACTTGTGGATTGAAAAGGAAACTAGAATTCGTGTAAAGAAATTCACCACTGAATCTTCAACAAAAGTGAATTATATTGAAGGAAATCAGAATGTTTAAAAGAAAAATGTTGGAAAGAAGAGGAAATTTTCTGATGCGGTAAAGAACTTTAAAAATACAAGCAACCTAATCAATTCAAAGAAAGGAAAGATCTGTTACAATTGTGGCAATAAAAGGCACTACAAACCTGGGTGCAAGTTTCAAAAGAAACAGAAGCAAAAAAAATCTTAGCAATGTCCCGAATTCAAAAAATGCAAATGTGGTTGAACATGAAACTAAGTTGATTGAAATGGTTTCAAAGCTGCATATTGAAATGATTACTAAACTTCATATAGCTGCAAGTACCATGTCTAATGACTGGTGGCATGATTCTGGTGCAACCATCCATGTATTCAACAATAAAAACCATTTCAAAGATCATGAAGTTGCAAAAGATGGATAAAAAGTTCTAATGGAAAATTATAATGTTGCAAAGGTGATGGGAAAAGGAAATGGTGAACTAAATTTTACTTTTGAAAAGAAATTGTTATTGGTCAATGTCTTACATGTACCAGATATAAAGAAAATCGTGTCTCTGCAAATTTTCTTTGTAAAAAGGGTTTTAAGGTTGTTTTAAAGTCTGATAAAATTATTCTGTCAAAAAATGGACTATTTATGGGGAAGGGTTATTCATGTTATTGAATGTTCAAACTCGATTTTAATAATAATATTAATTTCTTTGTTTATATGATTGAGTTATCTTCATCT